>WBZP01002013.1_pt1 | contig 24049 bp, 20 predicted proteins | sample 5204301 | NCBI WGS metagenome assembly WBZP01 (sample SAMN12412401, study PRJNA552823) | activated sludge metagenome | isolation source: activated sludge from nitrification reactor of wastewater treatment plant... | place: USA: Pennsylvania | collected 2017 | reverse complement strand
CGCTTGCGGTCACCGACTCCGGTGAGGTCTGGGCGTGGGGCTCCAACAGCCACGGTGAGCTCGGCATCGGACTGCCCGACGACTCTGAGTGGGGGCCGGTTCTCGCCGTTCCGTCCGTCCTGGCCTGGCGTCTGCCCCGCCCCATCATGGCCCCGCCTCCCGACCTCTACTTCCAGTCCATCGCGGTGACGCTGCAAAGTGTCGTCCAGGGAGGAACGGTCCGCTATACCACCGACGGGACCGAGCCGACGGAAGCCTCGCCGGCGGCGCTCGCGCCGATCGCGCTCAGTGGTTCGGCTCAGCTCCTCGTCAGGGCGTTCAAGGCGGGCAAGTCGCCGAGCGCGACGGCGGGAGGCGCCTACAGCTTCCTTTTCGGCGACGCGGATCCGGCCGTCGCCACGCCCCCCGCGGGGACCTACGGCGAGGCGCAATCCGTCGCCCTCTCGGCTTCTCCAGGCGTGGCCATCACGTACTCGATGTGCTCGGGCAGCGACGGGGATTACCACGACTGCTCGGGCCCCCATCCGTATGCCGGGCCGATCGCTGTCGATCGCACGACAACGATCTGGGCCACGACGGAGAAGGCCGACTGGGCCACGAACTTCGTGACGCTCGCGTATCGGCTGGCGGCCTGTGTGCCGACGTTGAACCCGGCTGGCGGGTCGGTCGCGCCGGGCACGCCCATCACGGTAGGGTGCGGAACACAGGGCGTCGCGATGCACTACACGACGAACGGAGCTGACCCGACCCCGCAGGACCGGCCGGTCGCAGAAGGAGCCACCATCCCTGCCGGAAACTTCACCCTCCGCGTCACGGCGACGAAGGACGGGTGGGCGTCGTCGGCCGCCAGCGGCACATACGCTCTTTCCGGAGACCTGGTCCCCCTCACTCTCGCCGCGTCCTCCAGTGCCTCGATGGCCATTCGCCCGGACGGGGCGTTGTTCAGCTGGGGCCGTAACTACGCAGGCGAGCTCGGAGTGATTCAGGGGCTCGGATCCACCGTCAACCAGCCTGCCCCGGTCATCGCGTTGCCGGCGGTGACACGCGTTGCCCTGGGCGACGGGCACACTCTCGCCGTCACCAGCGACGGCTATGTCTGGACCTGGGGCAGCAACTTCGCAGGGCAACTCGGTGTCGGCGAATCGCCGGCATCGTCAGTCACTCCCCTGCGACCCTCCGGACCTCACCCGGTGGTGGCGATCGCGGCTGGTGGCAGCCATTCATTGGCGGTCGACGGAGCCGGCCACCTGTGGGCCTGGGGCGCGAACGGAGCGGGGCAGCTCGGAGACGGGGGCAGTTCGCCTCGGCCGTTGCCGTTCGAGCTGGCCGGTCTCGAGAGTGTCACGGCCGTCGCAGCCGGGTCCGAGCACTCTCTCGCTCTGCTCGCCGGCGGTGCCGTGATGAGCTGGGGCCGGAACGCCGATGGCCAGCTCGGCGACGGGACGACGGATTCGCGATCGGCACCCACACCGGTGGGCGGTCTCACATCCATCGTCGCTCTTGCGGCTGGCGACGACTTCTCGCTTGCTCTGGCGAGCGACGGCCTGGTCTACGCGTGGGGAAGCAATGCCCGCGGCCAGCTCGGCGCCGGCGCCGGACCCTCCTCGACGACTCCGGTTCAGGTGCCCGGTCTTGCCGGCGTCGCCGCGATCGCGGCACGTGGCAGCCGAGCCGCCGCGGTGACGTCCGGCGGCGAGGTGTGGGAGTGGGGCGGCTACAGCACCGGCATGCGGTCCCGTGTGACCGGCCTGCCCCCCATCGAGCGCGTCGCTGTAGGCGGCTCGCACGCCCTGGCCGCTTCCAGCGACGGACGGGTATGGGCGTGGGGCTCCGGGGCTAGCGGGCAACTCGGTACCGGGTACGGGGAGAGTGCGCTGTCGCCGATGCAGATCGCCGACACCGCCCTCGCGTGGATTGCGGCGCGCCCTTCCGGCGGGAGCGGTGGAACCTACAGCACGGAGAGGGCGATCACGCTGACCTCGCCAACTCAAGGCGCCGTCGTCCGCTACACGATGGACGGTAGCGAACCGAGCGCGGACTCACCCGTGGCGCCGAACCCCCTGAGGATCGATCGATCACTCACGCTGAAGGCGAGAGCCTTCGCGCCCGGCTGGGCTCCGAGCCTGGTGACCGTGTACGTCTACGACCTCGCCTTCGGGTTGCCATACATCTGGCCAGACGGAGGCACTTTCCAGTCTCCCGTCAGCGTAGCCGTGTCGGGCATCCCGTCCGGTGGACTCGGTCGCTTCACGCTGGACGGTTCCGTGCCGAACGAGTCCAGCCTGCCCATCCCAGCGAGCAACACCATCACGATCGAGGAGACGTGCGTGCTTCGGGTGCGGGTTCTCAGGGACGGATGGACTCCAAGCCCGACGGCGACGGCCACCTACGTCATCCCGGGCGGTCGCCCGGTCGACAGCGATGGCGACGGCCTCGCGGACTCCATCGAGCTTGCAGCCGGAAGCAACCCGAACAACCCGGACACCAACGGCGACGGCCTCCCGGACGGAGCCGCCTACGCCGCTCACCTGAGCCTCACCGACCCCGACATGGATCACGACGGACTCTCGAACATCGCGGAGCGGGCGGCCGGCACGGATCCGTTCCGGGCCGACACCGACGGCGACGGCGCCGCGGACGGCGTCGACTGCTTCCCGCTGGATCCGAACCGCTTCACATGCCCGGTGCCGGACCCCAACGACCACACGCCGCCCGACATCGTGTTGGTCGAGCCGACGACCGCCGTGCTCATCGGGAGCACGCCGTAGCCATGACCCGATCGAAAGCGTCCGAATCACGACCGAGGACCGACATGCGAAAGCAGCTTGTGTGGCGAGGACTGACGCTGGCGCTGGCCGTGGCTCAGGTGTTCGTCGGGGTGCCAGCGTCCGCCAGCGTTCCTGACCCGGCAATGGCAACCCCAAGGCCCCCCAAGGTGCGGGTGAACCGAACACCGCCGGTGGTCAGGCCGGCGCCCCTTCGACCGCACTTCTCGGCCTCTCCGACCGAGCCCGAGATCTTCCGAGCGCGCGTGTTCTCGGAGCCTCTGGTCCCGGTCGGTGGCGTGCCGACCGCGGCCCAGAATGCCGCCCTCGCCCATGCCATCGAGGCGTACCTCGCCGCGGGCGCGTCGGACCACACGGCGCCGTGGGAAGCGTTCCTGGCCGAGGAGGGGGCCAGCCCGTGGCGCTCCTCGGTGCTCCTTGGGCTCGGCCTGGTGTATGAGCGGGCGGGGCGGCTCTCCCGCGCCGCCAGGGCCTACGAAGAGGCGTGGAAGTGGAGCAAGGCCGAGGTCGACACGCGGCCCAGGTCGGTCGCCGACCTGGCGGCCGGGCGGCTGGCCCACCTCCTCTCGGTGCTCGGCCACCTGACCGAGCTGCGGCACCTTCTGGCCGACCTCGAGAGCCGACAGGTTACGGGTACAGCGGGTGCGCTCCTCGAGCAGGCGCGACAGAGCAAGGCGCTGATGGAGTCCATGCCCGACAGATCCTTCCGATGCGGGCCGATGGCGATCGACCACATGCTGGCGCACGGCGACAAGGCGTACAAGCCGAACATCCGCCTCATGATGTACTCGGCGTCGCCACGCGGCACGAGCCTGGCCGAGCTGCAGACCCTCAGTCGGTCGCTGGGCCTGAGGCTGCAGATGGTGAAGCGCGCCGATCGCGCTGCGAGCTTCCCGTTGCCCGCCGTCGTTCACTTCGATGTGGATCACTTCGCCGCTGTGGTCGAGGCGAAGGGCGACCGCTACCTGGTCAAGGATCCGATTCTCAGCGACGAGGTCTGGATGACTCGCGAAGCGCTCGACGACGAAGCGAGCGGTTTCGCGCTCGTTCAGGAGGGGCCGCTCCCACGCGGCTGGCGACAGGCGGGCGACGAAGAGGCCGAGCGAGTGTGGGGCCGAGGCCTGGTCGAAAAAGCGAAACCCGACGCCCGTGGCCCGGACGACCCGAATCTGAAGTGCGGCTGCTCGGGAGGCATGGCGAGCTGGGGAATGCTGACGGCGCTCGTCGGGCTGACGATCGCGGACACTCCTCTCCGCTATGCGCCCGCGCGTGGTGCAGGTGTGGCGTTCACCGTCCGCTACAACCAGATGGAGGACTCTCAGCCGCAGGTCTTCACGTACTGGAACGTGGGGCCTCGCTGGACCACGGACTGGCTCGCCTATCTGGAGGACGATCCGTCGAATCCCGCCCAGCCGGTATCGGCCTACCATCGAGGAGGAGGGGTCGAGGTATCGTCGGGATACGACGTCTCGACGGGCGGGTACGAGCCGGAGCGGAGGAGCCGCGCCGTGATCGTTCGAGCCTCGGCGGACCCGATTCGCTACGAGCGCCGGCTCCCGGATGGCTCGGTCGAGGAATACGCGCAACCGGACGGGGCCCTGACATCGCCGCGAAAGGTGTTTCTGACGAAGACGACCGAGCCCGACGGAGACACGCTCACCTTCACCTATGACGAGCAACTGAGGCTCGTCGCGATCACCGACGCAGTCGGTCAGGTGACGACTCTCACCTATGGGGGGGACGATCCCCTCAGGCTGACGAAAGTGACAGATCCGTTCGGACGTGAGGCCCTGCTCGACTATACCGGGCAGGGCCTGCTGGCGAGCATCACCGACGTCATAGGCATCGTGTCTCGCTTCGGGTACGAGGGCGACTTCATCCGGACTCTGACCACACCGTACGGCACGACACGGTTCGCGTTCGCGCAGAGGACCGACGGCACGAGGATCCTGGAGGCCATTGACGCCCTGGGCGGCCGGGAGCGCCTCGAGTTCCGCTCCTCCCAGACCCTGCCCGGCGAGGCGGCGCCCTCGGGCTACTACCCCCAGTTTCACGCGTTCAGAAACACCTTCTACTGGGGCACGCAGGCCATGCAGGACGCGCCGGGCGACCTGTCGGCCGCCCACATCTATCACTGGCTGCACACGCCCGATGGCGCCCAGATGGCGAGCGTCCTCGAGAGCGAGAAGCGTCCGAACCAGAGCCGCGTCTACCACCTCTACCCGAACCAACCCTGGACGGGTGGTGTCGGCGACGGCCGCCAGCCGAGCGCAACGCAGCGGATCCTGGCCAACGGTGCCATCCAGATCCGCCGCGCCGAGTACAACGTCCGTGGGATGAAGACGAAGGACATCGACCCTCTCGGCCGGGAAACGGTCTACCTCTACGGGACGGGCGCGGTGCCGGATGCCGTTCCGGCGACCGGCACGGGGATCGACCTCCTGCAGGTGAAGCAGAAGAACGCCGCGTCGCCCGGGGGCTGGGACCTCCTCTCGAGCTACACGTACAACGCCGCGCACCAGGTTCTGACGGCGAAGGATGCGGCGGGACAGACGACGACGTACACGTATACGGCGAGCGGGCAGGTGGAGACGGTCACGAACGCGAAGAACGAGACGACGACGTACGCCTACGACACGGACGGACGGCTGCACACGGTGGCGGGGCCGGTCGCGGGGACGACGACGACGTACGAGTACGACGACTACGGGCGGCTGTGGCGGGTGACGGACCCGGAGGGGTACCAGACGACGACGGAGTACGACGTCTTCGACCGTCCGACGAAGGTGACGTATCCGGACGGGACGACGGAGGAGACGGTCTACGATCGTCTGGACCCGGTGCGTCACAAGGACCGGATGGGGAGGTGGACGGAGACGTTCTACGACGCGCTGCGTCGTCCGGTGGCGACGCGGGACGCGGCGGGGCGAATGGTGCAGCAGCAGTACTGCAAGTGCGGGGACGCGGTCGAGAAGCTGGTGGACGCGAACGGGAACCCGACGGGCTGGGAGAGGGACCTCCAGGGCCGGGTGACGAAGGAGATCCGAGCGAACGGGGCGACGTACACCTACGCGTACGAGGCGGAGTCGGGGCGCCTTCTGTCGGTGACGGACCCGAAGGGGAACGTGAAGACGACGTCGTACAACCTGGACGACACGGTGTCGGGGATCAGCTACACGCTGGGGGCGAACACGGCGCCGACCCCAAACGTGAGCTTCACGTACGACACGGTCTACAACCGGGTGTCGACGGTGGTGGACGGGACGGGGACGACGACGTACGCATACCACCCGGTGACGGCGCCGCCGAGCCTGGGGGCGGGTAAGCTCGCGAGCGTGGACGGCCCACTCACGGACGACACGATCGAGTACTCCTACGACGAGCTGGGCCGTGTCGTGAGCCGCCAGATCGGCTCGTCGGCTAATACCCAGACGCAGGCTTTCGACACCCTGGGCCGCCTCACGACCCTGACGAACCCGCTCGGAGCCTTCACGTACACCTACGATGGGAACACGGGTCGCCCGACGAGCCTCCTGTACCCGAACGGCCAGCAGACGACCTGGAGCTACTACGACAACGTGGGCGACCACCGCCTGCGGGAGCTCCACAACAAGCGCCCGGGCGGAGCGACGCTGTCGCGTTTCGAGTACACGTACGACAAGGCGGGGAACATCCTGACGTGGCTCCAGCAGCAGGACTCGGACCCGCCGAAGGTGTACGAGCTGGGCTACGACGCGGCCGACCAGCTCACGGCGGCCGTCCTGAAGGCGACGGTGCCGGCCGGCCAGGTGCTGAAGCGGTACTACTACTCGTACGACTCCGCCGGGAACAGGCTCGCCGAGCAGATCGACGACGCCGTCACCGGCGCCTCTTACAACAACATGAACCAGCTGGTCAGCCAACAAGCTGGCGGGGCGCTCGTCTTCAAGGGCGCCGTCAGCGAGCCCGCGAGTGTGGCCGTCGGAGGGAAGCCCGCGACGGTGACGGCGGACGGCCACTTCGAGGGGCAAGCCGTCGTGCCGAGCGGCACGGGCCAGGTGTCGGTGACGGCGACCGACCCCACCGGCAACGTGCGGACGAGCACCTACCAGGTCAGCCAGGGCGCTACCAGCAAGAGCTTCACCTACGACCTCAACGGCAACATGACCTCGGACGGGACCGGGACCTACGAGTGGGACGCCGAGAATAGGCTCGTCGCGGTGACGGAGGGCACCAACACCATCGCCAGGTACACCTACAACAGGGGTGGTATCCGAGTCAGCAAGACAGCGAGCGGTGTGACGACCAGCTATGTGATCGACGGATCGAGCATCGTCGAGGAGCGGCTGAGCACGGGTGGTGTCACCAAGCACTTGCAGGGGCCTGGAATCGACAACGTCCTTGGGATGCAGGACGGCGCAGGCACCGTGACGCATTTGACCCGCGACCACCTCGGGAGCATCCGAGAAGAGGTGAGCGCGGCCGGCTCGACAGTGACACAGCGGCTCATCTACGATCCCTGGGGTAACACAAGCGCTAGTGGCGCGACAACAAACGAGTGGGCGTTCGCGGCCCGGGAGAACGACCACGAGACTGGGCTCTACTACTACAGAACCAGGTACTACGACTCAGCCCTCGGACGCTTTCTGAGCGAGGATCCTTCGAAGTGGCGCGGTGGTCCTCACCCGCTTGCTTACGCGCAGAACAACCCCGTGAGATATGTGGATGCGTTTGGGCTCAAGCCGGGCGAGCCATACCCGACAGCAGAGGCGGCTGCCATCGCAGCACTCACCGAGTACTTCGCTAAGTCGTACTGTAGCGACTGCGAGTACTGTTTCAGGATCTACGGCCAAGGTGGGCAAAGAGTCGCAGGTGCACCTTTCTCATATACCGAACCCGCCAAGGGTGGTGCTCATGCCTGCAAGATACCGGCCGTTCCGGCCGGGATGCAGAATGCCGGCCGAGCACACACGCATGGCGGACCATCACCTCGCTACAGAGGCAACGAGTTCTCGGAAGTGGATATTAGCGGGCTGATGACAGATGGCGGTTGGCCCGGCTACATTGCCACTGAGCTTGGCTCTATCCTGAAGTACGATCCTGTACGCTTTGCTGAGGGCTTGGATCCGGTGTCTACGGTAGGTGGGCTCATCCCTCTCCCGAGGTGCAAATGAAGCGAAGGAAGCTACTCATGATCCTTGCCCCGCCCGCGGTCCTGGGGAGCGGAGCGCCGCGACTGCAGGCGCAACAACGCACCGCGGCGGTCGAAGTGCGAGGTGAGCACGTACGTGCGTTCTGCTCAGTCAATCGATGGCTGACGCAGCAGAAGAGCTTCAAGTCCGAACAGAGGCGTATCGAGAACTATCGCCTCCGAGTGGAGGATGACAGTGACCAGCGCCTCGTTGTGCACCTTATTCCGAGCCTTATGGCTGAAGACATCGGCCTGGCGGGCGGAGAAACACCTCGAGGGCGTGAGTGTCGAGTGACGCTTACGAAGAGTGCGATGGCCGTGGAGCGCGTCGAGTACTATGAGTGAGTGGGATACTCAATAGGAGTGTGGGGCACTGTGCGCCCGACAACAACAAGACCGTCGCGCGCCTGGTGATCTACAGCCTTACCGAACGGCTTCTCCAATTGCCGACGGATACGCCAGGTCAGTAGCCGCCACGGCTTGAGGTGGGGAACGTGACGGACTTCGTGGTGGCCATCAGGGCTCTCCCGGCAGAGCCGGTGAGCAAGATGGGCAATGCCACGCCGCGAGTCGTGGCCCGGGAAGAGATTGTAGCGGTGGCGACGGCCTAGCCTCCCATCGGCGTGGGGCCTGCTCTTTGACGAAATTCGCCGAAGGTTTCTCCGGTTCGGAGGACAAGGCTCGGTCACAAAGCGGCCGGTAGCAGAAACCCTGCGAAAAGCGCGGCAAGGTGGCAAGCCGACGCGAGGGTGCCTGATTCCGTGCGACACCAATCAGGTGCCTGAGCGAGTGAGGCGTGGTCTGGAGTGGCTCGCCGGTGGCGCGAGCAGGGCGGGCGCGCAGTAGCTAGCCTCGGGCGTGCCTGGCTAGCGCCCCTTCTCCTTCGCCTCGTCCCAGAAGCGGTCCATTTCCTCGAGGGTCGAGTCGGCGGGTTTGCGGGCCGACTCGGCGAGGCGCTTCTCGACGTGGGCGAAGCGGCGGCGGAACTTGCGGTTCGAGGCCTTGAGGGCGCTCTCGGGGTCGACGCCGGCGAGGCGGGCGACGTTGACGGCGGCGAAGAGGAGGTCGCCGATCTCCTCGGAGACGGCGTCGTGGCCGGCGTTCTCCGCGATCGCCGACTTGAGCTCGTCGGACTCCTCGTCGAGCTTCGTGATCGCGCCCGCGGCGTCCTTCCAGTCGAAGCCGACGCGCGAGACCTTGGTCGTGATCTGGAAGGCCTCCATCACGGCGGGGAGGCCGCGGTGGACGGAGTCGAGCATCGACTCGTCCTCCTTGCCCCTCGCCTCGCGCTCCTTCGCCTTGATCGCCTCCCAGCTGCGGAGGACGTCGCCGGACGTGCTCGCGTCGTCGTCGCCGAAGACGTGCGGGTGGCGGCGGATCATCTTGTCGGTGACGCGGTCGAGGATCTCCTTCATGCCGAAGGCGCCGCGCTCCTCGGCGATGTTCGCGTGGAAGACGACCTGTAGGAGCAGGTCGCCGAGCTCGCCCGCGAGCTCGGGGTCGTCCTTCTCGTCGATCGCGTGGGCGACCTCGTAGGCCTCCTCGATCGTCATCGGCTTCACCGACTCGTGCGTCTGCTCGCGGTCCCACGGGCAGCCGCCCGGCGCGCGCAGGCGCGCGATGAGCTCGACGAACCGGGCGAAGAGGCGGCCGGCCTCCGTGGCGGAAGCCGAGGGCGTGATCTCGCTCATCCGGGGATTGTCGCCCGGACGGCGGCCGCGACATACTCCGGGGCATGAAGCTGCCGCTCTACCAGGTCGACGCGTTCGCGAGCCGCGTGTTCGCCGGCAACCCGGCGGCCGTCGTGCCGCTCGAGACGTGGCTGCCCGACGCGACGCTGCAGGGGATCGCCACGGAGAACAACCTCTCCGAGACGGCCTTCCTCGTCGGGAGCGAGGGCCGCTACCGCATCCGCTGGATGACGCCGGAGAGCGAGGTCGACCTGTGCGGCCACGCGACCCTCGCCTCGGCGTGGGTGGTGTTCAACGTGCTCGAGCCCGGCCGGCGCGAGGTGACCTTCGCGTCGAACAGCGGAGCGCTGGCGGTCGCCGCGGAGGGCGAGCGGCTGGCCCTCGACTTCCCGTCGCGGCCGGCGGAGCCGGCCGACGAGGGCCTGGACGCCGTGGCCGAGGCGCTCGGCCACCGGCCGGAGCGCCTGCTGGCCGCGCGCGACTACCTCGCGGTGTTCGCGGACGCGGACGACGTGGCGCATCTGAACCCCGACATGGCCCGGGTGCGGGCGCTCGACCGCATGGCGGTGATCGCGACGGCGCCGGGGCGCGGCTGCGACTTCGTCTCGCGCTTCTTCGCGCCGCGGGTCGGCGTGCCCGAGGACCCGGTCACCGGCTCCGCGCACTGCACGCTCGTGCCGTACTGGGCGGAGCGGCTCGGGCGCTCGAGCCTCCACGCGCGGCAGACGTCGCGGCGCGGGGGCGAGCTGTGGTGCGAGGACCGCGGCGCGCGCGTGTCGATCGGGGGACACGCGGCGCTCTACTTGTCGGGGACGATCGAGCTGCCGGACTAGCTGCCGCCGCGGAGCGGAATGCGGCGCGACTGTCCCGTGCCAACCTCTTCGAGGTCGACCGACTCGAGGCCGATCTTCGCGATGCGGTAGCGGTTCGCGACCACCTCGCCGGCCTGGCCGGTCAGCACCTCGCGATGGTCGGTGAGGAGGATTGCGACCTTCACCCCGCGCGCGCTCTCGACGGAGCCGATGTAGCGGAGGTTCAGCGGCGGAAGGACCGGCGCCGCGTCGGCGCTGGCGCTCGCCTCGAGGTCGCCCCCGGGCGCGACGGTCGGCGGCGGCGTGGGCACCCTCACGACCGGAATCGGCTCGGGCTCGGGCTCCGCCCGGCTGCCGTAGGCGAACAGGTCGCGCTGGCCGGCGTCGTCGACGCCGATCGGCCGGTCGAGGCGCACGAGCTCGATGCGAGGGACGCTCGGCAGGGGAGCCGCCGCCGCGGCGCGCGGCCGCAGGACTGGCCCGCCGCCGCTGCGGCGGAGAAGCGAGCGTCCCGCGGCGAGGCCGACGAGCGCCACCACGGCGACGAGGACGGTTTCCCGCCGGCTGAGCTTCCTCAAGGCGCCCTTTTTCCGGCAGCGAGCGTAGCACGAACCGTCGTACGCTATGTCCGCGCGGGAGGGACGAGATGAAGGCGATCCGCGTCGAGTCGTTCGGCGGGCCCGAGGCCCTGCGCCTCGCGGAGCTGCCCGAGCCCAAGGCCGGCCCGGGACAGCTGTGCGTGCGCGTCGAGGCCGCCGGCGTCAATTTCATCGACGTGTACCACCGCACCGGCCTCTACCCGAACCCGCTGCCGCTCGTGCCGGGGCAGGAGGGCGCGGGGACGGTCGAGCGCGTCGGCCCCGGCGTCGAGGGCTTCCGCGAGGGCGACCGCGTCGGCTGGGCGAGCGTGATGGGCGGCTACGCCGAGCGGGCGCTCGTCCCGGCCGCGTCGGCCGTCCGCCTGCCGGAGGGCGTCGACGCGCGCGCGGCGGCGGCGGTCCTCCTCCAGGGCATGACCGCGCACTACCTCTGCACGAGCACGTACCCGCTGAAGCCCGGCGACACCTGCCTCGTCCACGCCGCCGCGGGCGGCGTGGGGCTCCTGCTCGTGCAGATGGCGAAGAAACGCGGGGCGCGCGTCATCGGGACCGTCGGGAGCGAGGACAAGGCGCTCCTCGCGCGCGACGCCGGCGCCGACGCGGTCGTCCTGTACGACCAGGAGGACTTCGTGGCCGCGGCGCGGCGCCTCACCGGCGGCCGCGGCGTGCAGGTCGTCTACGACGGGGTGGGGAAGGCGACGGTCGCGCGCGGCCTCGACGCGCTCGCCCCGCTCGGGATGATGGTGTCCTTCGGCAACGCGAGCGGGCCCGTCGACCCGATCGACCCGCTCGCGCTCTCGCGCAAGGGCTCGCTCTTCCTCACGCGCCCCACGCTCGGGCACTACGTCGCGGAGCGGGCGATCCTCGAGCGCCGCGCCGGCGACGTGCTCGGGGCGGTGGCCGACGGGAGCCTGCGCGTCCGGATCGACCGGACCTACCCGCTCGCCGAGGCAGCCGAGGCGCACCGCGCGCTGCAGGCCCGCCAGACGACCGGCAAGCTCCTCCTCCTGCCGTGAGCGAGGCCACGGTCGTCGCGAGCGAGGCGCTGCCGGGCGGCCGCGTCTTCGAGGTCGTGCTCGGCGACCTGCTGCGGGAGCCCGTCGACGCGATCGTGAACGCGGCGAACGGCCACCTCGCCCACGGCGGCGGCGTCGCCGGCGCGATCGCGCGCGCGGCGGGGCCCGAGCTCCAGCGCGAGAGCGACGCGCTCGTGCGGGAGCGCGGTCCCGTGGCGGTCGGCGACGCCGCGGTCACCGGCGCGGGCCGGCTGCCGTTCAAGGCCGTCATCCACGCCGTCGGCCCCCAGCTCGGCGAGGGCGACGAGGAAGCCCTCCTCGCGAGCGCCGTCGACGCGGCGCTCGCCCGCGCCGGGGAGCGGGGCTTCGCGTCAATCTCCTTCCCCGCGGTGAGCAGCGGCATCTTCGCCGTGCCGCTCGCGACGTGCGCCCGCGCCTACGTGAAGGCGGTGCGCGGCCACTTCGCGGCCCGGCCTGGGAGCCCGCTGCGCACCGTCCGCCTCTGCCTGATGCCGGGGCCGATCGTCGACCTCGTGCGCGCGGAGCTCGGGGCCTGATGCGCGCGGAAGCCTGGGCCTACCTCGTCGTCGCCCTCGGCTCGGCCCTCGGCGGGGCTGCCCGCTTCGGCCTCTCCGGCCTCGTGGCCCGCAGCTTCGGCGAGACGTTCCCGTGGGGCACGCTCGTCGTGAACGTGATCGGCTCGTTCCTCATCGGCTTCGTGGCGACCGTCACCGGGCCCGACGGTCGGCTCCTCGCGAGCCCCGCCGCGCGCCAGTTCTGGATGCCCGGCATCTTCGGCGGCTTCACGACCTTCTCGTCGTTCAGCCTGCAGACGCTGAGCCTCGCCCAGGAGGGCGAGTGGCTGCAGGCCGGCGGCAACGTCACGGGCTCGGTCGTGCTGTGCCTCGTCGGCGTCTGGCTCGGCGCGACGCTCGGCGCCTGGGTCAACCGTTAGGAGGCTCCATGCAGGTCCCGGCGGACGCCGTCCTCGTGCGGATCTTCCTCGGCGAGAGCGACCGCGGGCCGGGCGGGCGGCCTCTCTACGAGGCGATCGTCCTCAAGGCCCGCGAGATGCACCTCGCCGGCGCCACCGTCCTGCGCGGCCCCATGGGCTTCGGCAAGGCGAGCCGGCTCCACACCGCCCGCATCCTCCGGCTCTCCGACGACCTGCCGATGGTCGTCGAGGTCGTGGACGCCGAGGAGAAGGCGCGCGCCTTCCTCGACGCGATCGAGCCGATGATGGGCAGCGGCCTCGTCACCCTCGAGCGGGTGCAGGTGATCCGCTACGGCCCCCCGCGCCCGGAGGGCGCCTAGCCGCTACCAGGTCGCGGACACGCCGAGGCCGATGCCGGCTCCGTGCGGGTCGGTGGCCGGGCCGAGCGACAGCGTCCGCGAGGACGCGGGTCGCGCGCCGTTCACCCGGGTGACGGTGCGGCCGACGATCGTGCCGATCGCGGCGCCCGCGATCACGTCGCTCAGGTAGTGCTTGTTCGACTCGATCCGCGAGGCCCCGATCCCGGCCGCGAGCAGGTAGGCCGGCAGGCCGGCCTTCCAGCCGTAGTGGCGCTCCGCCACGGTCGCGAGGGCGAACGCGCTCGAGGTGTGGCCCGAGGGCAGCGACAGCGCGTCCGTCCCGTCGGGGCGCGTGCGGTGGAGCGAGTACTTGAAGACGCCCGTCCACGCGCTGTTGACGATGAGCGCCTGGGCCGCGTCGTAGGTCGCCGAGCGGAAGGTGCTCCCGACGGGAGCGAAGCGGCCGGCCACGAAGAGGCTGCCGACGAACGGGACGACCGCGGCGCCGCCCATCCGCGCGCCGGTGCGCCCGCAGGAGACGCAGCGGCCGTCGAGGAGCGTCGCGGCCTGCCGGTCGAGCCGGTGGCCGACGCCGGCCGCCGTGGCTCCGAGCACGAACGGCGCGACGCTCTCCCGCGAGAAGACGCCCACGAAGCCGCGGCCGAGGTTCTTCGGGAAGGCCGATAGCGTCCGCCGGCCGTCGCCCGCCGGCCGGTCGGACCGGGCGGCGGCCTCGGAGAACGCGTCCGAGCTCAGCGCGAGGGCGTCGAGGGCGGCCGGCGAGAAGGGCGAGGGCGAAGCCGGGGCGGCGGCTGCCTCCGGGGAGGCGGGGCTCGCCAGGGGGGCCGCCGCGTCTGCGGCCGCCGCCGTCGCCGCGAGCGGGCCGAGGACCGCCAGTCCGAACGCCACACGCCCGAGCCAGAGACGCTTCATGAACCCCCCGTGAGCCGGTATCCCGAGCCGCAAGTATGGAAGAGGCGGGCGAGCCCTATGGTGTCAATACGCATCCGCGGTGCAAAAGTTGGTGGAGCCGGGGCTAGAATCCGAAAAACCCATGGGCTCCGCCACGTCCTTCCCGACGCTCGAGGCCCCTCCCTCGCCCTCGTCGCTCGACCGCATGCTGCGCGTGTTCGGCGACGTCCGCGCGGGCGAGGGCGGGCGCGTCGTGCTCATGTTCCTGAACGTCTTCCTGCTGCTCCTCGCCTACTACATCCTGAAGACGGTGCGGGAGCCGCTCATCCTCCAGGGCGGCGGCGCGGAGCTCAAGACCTACGCGGGCGCGGTGCAGGCCCTCACGCTCGTCCTCTACGTCCCGCTCTACGGCTGGGTGGCCTCGCGGCTGCCGCGGCAGAAGCTCGTCGTGGCGGTCGTCGTGTTCTTCACGGCCTGCCTCGAGGCGTTCTTCGTCGCCGGGCGGGCCGAGGTGCCGCGGGTCGGCTTCGCCTTCTACGTGTGGGTGGGGATCTTCAACCTCACGATGATCGCGCAGTTCTGGTCCTACGCGAACGACGTCTACCGGCGGTCGGAGGGCGAGCGGCTCTTCCCCCTCATCGCGATCGGTTCGACGATCGGCGCGCCGCTCGGGTCGCTCCTCGCCGCGCGGCTCTTCGCGACGGGCATGAGCCCGTTCACGATGATGCAGATCGCGGCCGCGCTGCTCGTCGTCCACCTCGGGATCTACCTCCTGCAGTTCGGCGACTGGTCGGAGTCGGCGGCCCCGGCCGCGCCCCTCGAGCGCAAGGGCGGCTTCTCGCTCGTCCTGCGCAGCCGCTACCTCCTCCTCTTCGCCGCGATGCTCGTCCTCCTGAACTTCGTCAACACGATCGGCGAGTACATCCTCGACCGCTACGTCACGGCGGCGGCGCAGGAGAAGGTGGCGGCGGCGGTCGCGGCCGCGCCCGGCCTCGACGCGAAGGCGCGCCTCGGCGTCGAGCGCGCGTTCATCGGCGAGTTCAAGGGCAACTACCTGACCGGCGTCAACGTGACGGCCCTCGTGCTCCAGGCCTTCGTCGTGTCGCGCCTCGTCCGCTTCGGCGGCATCGCCGCCGCGCTCCTCTTCATGCCGCTCGTTTCCCTCGGCAGCTACGCCTTCGCCGCCCTCGGCGCGAGCCTCTCGGTGCTGCGCCTCGTGAAGACGGCGGAGAACGGGGCCGACTACTCGGTGATGAACAGCGCGAAGCAGATGCTCTGGCTGCCGACCTCGCGCGAGGAGAAGTACAAGGCGAAGCAGGCGATCGACACGTTCTTCGTGCGGACGGGCGACATGTCGGCGGCCGCGTTCGTGTTCTTCGCGACGCACGAGCTGGGCCTCGGCGCGCAAGGCTTCGCCGTCGTCAACGTCGCCCTCGTCGCGGCGTGGCTCGCCGTCGCGTGGCGGCTGCTCGGCGAGAACCGGCGGCTCACCGGCGCCCCGGAGGCCCCGGCCGCGCCGGCCGGCGAGCCCGCGCCCGCCGCCGCCTGCGCCGGCTCAGAGGGGCCGGCCGCCCCCGCAGTCGACGACGATCCGGCCGACGACGCGACGGGCCATGAGCCGCGCCGCCGCCTCGGGGACCTCGGCGAGCGTCACCGCCGAGTGGGCGATCGAGTCGAGGCCCTCGGGCCGCAGGTCGCCGCCGAGGCGGGTCCAGACCTCGGCCCGCAGCGGCATCGGGCAGTTCGCCGAGCTGATGCCGAGGAGGCTCACGCCCCGGAGGATCAGGGGGAAGACGGTCGTGGAGAGCTCCGGGGCGGCGGCCATCCCGATGCAGGCGATCTGGCCCCACAGGCCCACGTGGCGCGTGAGGCCGGCGAGGATCTCCCCGCCGACGTTGTCGATCGCCCCGCCGTAGCGCGCGGCCTCGAGCGGGCGCGACCCGAGGGCGAGCTCGTCCGGCGTCACGACCTGCGCGGCGCCGAGCTCCTCGAGGTACGGGCGGTGCTCCGGCCGCCCCGACACGGCGATCACGCGGTAGTGGCGCGCGGCGAGGATCGACACCGCGATCGAGCCGACGCCGCCCGTCGCGCCCGTCACCACGATCGGCCCCATCTCCGGCCGCTGGCCGTTCGCCTCCATGCGGTGGACGGCGAGGGCGGCGGTGAATCCGGCGGTGCCGAGCTGCATCGACTCGCGCAGCGTCAGGCCCGCCGGCAGCGGCACGAGCCAGTCGGCGGGCACGCGGACCCGCTCGGCGAAGCCCCCGTCGTGCGCCTCGCCGAGCCCCATCCCGTTCGCGAGGACGTGGGCCCCGGGCCGGTAGCGCGGGTCGCCCGAGGACAGGACGACGCCGGCTGCGTCGATGCCGGCGTTCAGGGGGAAGCGCCGGAGGATCTTGCCGCGGCCGGTGACCGCGAGAGCGTCCTTGAAGTTGAGGCCCGACCACAGGACGCGGACGACCACGTTCCCGGCCGACAGGTCGTCCGTCTGCATCTCGACGAGGCGGGCGGCGGTCGTCCCGCCGTCCTCGAAGATCCGGCACGCGCGAAAGCTCATCGTGTCTCGGTGGCCTGCGGCCCGCGGCCGCGTTTCGTGGAGATCCGGGGGGCCGCGCGGGCGGGCCCCTCCGTCGGGCCGCTAGCGGCCGGGCGTCACCGTCACGTTGCGGAAGCGGACCTTCCCGTGGTCGCCCTGCAGCATGAGCGGGCCCGGCTCGCCCTCGAACGGGCTGATCGCCCCGCCGGTGACGCCCTCGACGACGCCCTCGACGATCGCGGTGCCGTTCAGCGTGACCTTCACCTGGCGGCCCACGAACTCGACGTCGAGCGTCTGCCACTCGCCGGCCTTCTTCGCCGCGTTCGTCTTCGGGGCGAGGCGGCTGTAGACGGCGCCGCAGCCGTGGGTGTCGAGCGCCATCTTCTCGTCCGGGTTGTCGAGGATCTGCACTTCGTACTTGCCGCGGAGGTAGACGCCGCTGTTCGATTTCGCGTCGACGTTGAACTCGAGGTGCAGCTTCAGGTCCTGGAACGCCTGGTCGGAGACGAGGTCGGAGTTGCCCTTCGGCTCCACGACCACGAGCTCGCCGTTCTCGACGGCCCAGCCGTTCTTCGCCTTCGGGTCGCGAGGGTGCCAGCCGGCCAGGCTCTTTCCGTCGAAGAGGGCGACGGGCGCGCCCCACACCGGCGCCTTGCGGCTCATCAGGTTGGGCGCCTTCTTCCCCTCGAAGTGCGCGACCTTGCCGTCGGGGTAGGTGACCTGGCCCCTGAGCGTGTCGCCCTCGAGCCGCGCCTCGAACGTGTCGAGCTTGCCCTTCTTCTCCTCGTCGCGGACGATCCGGAGGACGCCGTCCTTCACCTCGACGCTCTGCGCGGCGAGGTAGCTGCCCCAGCGCCAGACGAGCCCGCCCGCGAGCGCCCCGTCCTTCTTCTCGATCTGGAAGCCGCCGCTCGCGAACGTGTCGGGAGCGTCGGTGATCTTCAGGTTCCAGCGGCCGACGTAGTCGTCGGCGGTCGGCGCCTTGGCCGGGGTCGCCTGCGCCGCGAGGGCCGCGGCGAGGATGAGGCAGAGCGTGGTCATGGATCCTTCCTCTCGATGCGCTGGTGCCGGAGGTGGGAATCGAACCCACACGGGGCGGAAGCCCCTCGGGATTTTGAGTCCCGCGCGTCTGCCAGTTTCGCCACTCCGGCGGCCGTCGACGAAGTCTAACCCACCCGCCTGAGCTATCCTTGGCCCGCGATGCCGACGCTGTGGGAGGACGTCCGCGGCGACTTCCCGGGGACCTCGGGCGGCCGGGTCTACCTCAACGCGGCCGCGACGTCGCTCACGCCGCGGCCGGTGCGCGAGGCGATCGCCTCGTTCTACCGCGAGCTCGAGGACGGCGGCGACCGGAGCTGGGACGCGTGGATGGAGAAGCGCGAGGTCGCCCGCCGGCGCGTGGCGCGCTTCATCGGCGCCGACCCGGCCGAGATCGCGTTCGTGCCGAACACCTCCACCGGCATGAACCTGATCGCCGACCTCCTCGACGGGGACGGCCCCGTGCTCTCGGACGAGCTCGAGTTCCCCGCGGTCACCCTGCCGTGGATCCACCGCGACGTGCTCGTGCGCTTCGTGCCCGCGGTCGAGGGCGTCCTGCGGCTCGAGTCGTTCGCCGAGGGCGAGGCGCCCCGCTCGGCCACGATCGCGATCAGCCACGTGCAGTTCTCGAACGGCTGCCGACAGGACCTCGACGCCTTCGGCCGCATCAAGGGCAAGCGGCACCTCGTCGTCTGCGCGAGCCAGTCGCTCGGCGCCTTCCCGGTCGACGTGCGCCAGAGCCGGATCGACGCGCTGGCCACGGCCGGGCACAAGTGGCTCTGCGCGGGCTACGGCGCGGGCTTCTGCTACATCCGCAAGGAGCTCCTCGAGTCCCGGCCGCCGCGGGCCATCGGCTGGATGAGCGGGCCGCGCCCCTTCGACTTCGACAACCGGCGGGCCGAGTTCGTCGCGACGAACGCCCGCAACGAGATGGGCTGCCCGCCCTTCGCGCAGATCTTCGCCCTCGGCGCGGCCGTCGAGTACCTGGGCGGCATCGGGGTCGACCGGATCGCCGAGCGGGTCCTCGCCCTGAACGAGTTCCTGACGGACGGCCTCGAGCGGGAGTCGTTCGAGGTCCTCTCGCCGGGCGGAGCCCACCGCTCGGGGGAGACCCTCATCCGCCTTCCCGACCCGCGGCGGGCCTGCGAGTTCCTCCGCGAGCGGAGGGTCCTCGTGACCCCCAAGCCGGAGGGCCTCCGCATCTCGACGCACTTCTACAACGACGAGCGCGACGTCGAGGCCTGCGTCCGCGCCCTCGTCGAGTACCGGGAGCGCCTCCTCTTCTGAGGGCCGGGGCGGGTCTCGTTGCCCTCCCCGGGGCGTGCTGGTAAAATCCTGTCTCGGCGTTCGGTCACGCCCCCGCAGGTGCCCCCCAACAACTGCCCTGGGAAAGCGAGGCAACCGTGGAGTTTCAGGTCGGTGAGAAGGTCATCTACCCCAATCACGGCATCGGCGTCGTGGAGAGCATCCAGACGCGACCCGTGCCGGGGGGGAAGATCAGCCTCTACCAGCTTCGGATCCTCGCCAACGACTCCAAGGTGTGGGTGCCCCAGCAGAACGCGGACGGGGTCGGCCTCCGGCCGGTGATCCGCCCCGCGGAGGTCCGCAAGATCTTCTCCCTGCTCGGCGACGGCAAGATCGAGCAGGTGGCCAACTGGAAGGGCCGCTTCAAGGAGAACTCCGACAAGATGCGCACCGGCAGCCTCTTCGAGGTCGCCATCGTGCTGAAGGGCCTCACGTACCTGTCGCGCAAGAAGGCCCTGTCGTTCCGCGAGAAGCGCATGCTGGAACGCGCCAAGTTCCTGCTGGTCAGCGAGATCGCCGAGGCCGAGGAGAAGGAGCGCCTTTCGATCGAGGAGAAGGTCGACAAGGCCCTCGAGAAGACGTTCGGCGCCATCGGGTCGAAGCCGACGCAGCGCCCCGTGGGCCCGCGGGTCGTCTCGAACGCCTGAGTCGGAATCGGCTATCCCCCGGGGTTTCCTTGACTTCGGGGAAATCGGCAGTCTAGAATCCCGCGTCTCGGCCCCGCCACCCCGGGGGAGCGAACGGAGTTCCTGGCGACATGTCCGAGCCGTCTCGAACCGCAATGACCAAGGCGGACCTGATCAGCGTCGTGGCGAAGCGCCTCGACATCACCCAGGTCCAGGCGGGCATCATCGTCGAGGCCGCCCTCCGCAGCGTCGTCTCCGCTCTCCAGAACGGCCAGGAGGTGGAGATCCGCGGCTTCGGCTCGTTCCGGTTCAGGAACCGCGCGCCGCGCAAGGGGCGCAACCCGAAGACCGGGGAGAAGGTCGACGTGCCTCCGAAGAAGATCCCCTACTTCAAGATGGGGAAGGAGTTGAAGGCGCTCCTCAACAGCGTCACGCTGCCCCAGGACGAGGTCCAGCCCGCTCCCGAAGGGCAGTGACGCCGCCCCGGCGCGGCGTCTCTCCGGCGCGATGAGCGCCTCCGACCAGAGGAAGGCCGTCCGGATCCAGCCTTTCATCGTCCCCTGCCGCTACGCGTCGGGGGCGTCCCGCGTCCCCGGCTTCCTCACGAGCATCAGCGTCCTCGGAGCCCGCGTTCACACCGACGCCGAGCCGCCGCCGGTGGGCGCGGCCATCGTCCTCGAGGTGCGCCTGCGCGCCCAGCCGACGCACGTCCCGATGCCGGCCACGGTGCGCTGGTCGCACGCCAACGAGCGCGGGGGCCACGTCTTCGGCTGCCGCTTCGAGGCCGTCGGGCCGGACGCGCAGAACATCCTCGCCGAGGTCGTCGCCGAGTTCCGCCGGCGAGCCGACGCTCTCGCCTGAGCGCATGAGCGCGCCCCGCGAGGAACGGCGGACCGCCGCGAAGGGACCCGTCTCCGGCGACGGCTGGCTCGCGCTCGACGACGACGACCTGCTCTTCCACATCGGCTCGCTGCCGCCCGGGCACGGGCACGACGAGGCCCTCCTCGCCGTCGTCCGCAGCGGCCGGCACTTCTTCGTCCGCCAGGAGGCGGCGAAGCGGATCCGCGACCCGGAGTGCCTGAAGGCGTTCGCCGGCGACCGCCACATCGGCCAGATCCTCGCGCGGCGCATGCAGCGCGAGGACGACCTCGCCTACCTCGAGCACCTCGCGCGCGACAGCCGCCACCTCGAGGTCCGCAACGCGGCGGCGGCGCAGCTGCGGGCCCTGCGGGCCGTGCTGCGCGCCGCCGACCCGGCCGTCTAGCCGACGAGCGCGGCGACGGCCTCCGCGAGGCTCGGCGCGAGCAGGTGCGGCTCGGCCGCGGCGAGGGCGGCCCGGTTCGGGAAGCCCCCGGGGACGCCGATCGCGAAGGCACCCGCCGCCTTCGCCATCAGGACGTCCTCGGGGCTGTCGCCGACGTAGGCCGACTCCCGCGCCCCCACCGACAGGCGGCCGAGGGCCGCGAGGAGGGGCTCGGGGTGCGGCTTGCGGCCCGCGGTCTCGCCGCCGCACACGACCGTCGCGAAGAAGCCGGCCACGCCGAGTGAGACGATCTCGCCCCGCACGCGCGCGGCGTCGCCACTCGAGACGAGGCCCTGGACGAGCCCGGCCCCGGCGAAGGCTTCGAGCGCCTCCTTCGCCCCCGGCACGAGGACGCTCGGCTCCGTCGCGTAGCACTCGAGCCAGGCCGCGTCGGCCTCCGGCCACCGGTCGCGGGGCAGCTCCAGGTCCTCGTACGTGCGGTACCAGTCCGGGGCGTAGGTCTTCTCGAAGAGAGCGTGGTCGTAGTCGATGCCGAAGCTCGCGAACACCCGGCGGTAGCAGCGGTAGCTCTTCTCCGCCGAGTCGACGAGCGTCCCGTCCCAGTCGAAGAGCACCGCGCGCAGCCCGTCCTTCGGTCGCATGAGGCCGCGATCGTAACCCGGCCCGGCCCGCCGCTAGAATCCGCCCGTGCTCCTCGCCCTCGCGACGCTCGCGCTGCTGCCGGGCCTCCTGGTCGTCCGCGCGCCGTGGACGGCGGTGCCGGCCCTGTCGCTCGCGTTCTGGGCGCTCTCCGCGTGGTGGCCGCCGTTCGCCGGCGAGCCGCGCGGACGCGCGTGGCTTTTCGCGCTCCTCGTCTTCGCGCCGCTCGCGCTCCTGCGCCTCCTGCCGAAGCACGTCGTGCCGCCGCCGCCCGGCGCGCCCGCCCCGCTCGAGCCGCCGGGCCCGCCGCCGCGCCGGGGCCGGCCGTCGCCCCCGCTCGCGGCCGCGCCTTCGCTCGTCGTGCTCGCGGCCGCCGTCGCGGTTACCGCCGCCGGCCTCTTCTGGTGGAATCCGCCGGGGCGGGACGCGGCCTTCCAGGCCACGGCCGCGCACACCCTCCTGTGGCGCGACGCCATCCCCGCGAGCCTCGAACCACTGCTGCCCCTCGCGCCGTTCGGCGCCCACCCGCCGGCCCTCGCGACGCTCGCCGCCGACGTCGCGCGTCCCGCCGGCGGCGAGCCCGCTCCCGCCGTGGCGCTCGTGCTGTGCGCGGCGGCGGGCCTCCTGCTCGTCGGGCTCTACGCGGCGCTCGCCACGCGCCTGCCGCCGTGGACGGCGGCCGCGGCCGCCCTCTTCGGCCTCGGCGGCGCGCCGTGGCCCGAGTGGCTGCGGGCCTTCGGCCCGGCCGACGCCCTCCTGGCTCTCGCCTTCCTGCTGCCCGCGGCGACCCTCGCCGCGGCGCACCGCTCGCGGGCGTCGGCGGTGGCCGCCGGCTTCCTGCTCGCGGCCGGCGCCCTCGCCCAGCCCGTGCTCGCCGCTGTCGCCCTCGCGGCGCTCGCGGTCGTGGCGGCCGTCGATCGCGACTCGCCGCGCGCGGCTCGTCGGCGGCTCGCCCTCGCCGCGGCCGTCGCGCTCGCCTCTGGCCTGCCGGGGCTCTGGCCGTCGCTTCGGGCGGTCTCGGCCGGCGAGCTCGGTGCCGTGCTCGCCTCGGCCGGCGCTTCCGACGCCGCGTGGCTCGTCCGCGGCCTCCTCGTCCTCGTCGCCGGCGTCCTGGCGGCGGCTCCGCTGGAGCGCCGCCGCCCGGTCCTGGCCGTGGCGGCCGCCGTCGGCGCGGCAGCCGTGTTCGTCGTGCGGGTCCACGTCTGGATGGCGGCGGGCCAGGTCCCGGCCGCCGGCCGGGCCGCGCTCGAGCGGGCGGCCGGCGGACCCCGGCTCGAGGCCGTGTGCGCCCCCGACGGGCTGCGCGACTGGGTCCCGGCGATCGCCGGGCGTCCCGCGGGAGAACCAGGCCCCTGGATCCCCCCGGCCTACCGGGACGAGTGGAGCGCCCGCCCCCGCAGGTCCTGCGCCCCGCTCGCCCGGTGACATCGTTTCACCGGTGCGGCAGAAACCTCCGGGCCGTTCGGGCGTACTAATGAACAGACGGGGGAGCGCCAGCCACCGACTTGGTGACGGCGTGCTCGGGCTGATCGAATGCCCCCAGAGAGGCCCGCGGCACGGCCGTTGTGTCGGGCGGGCGCTCTCCCGCCTTTTTCGTTTGGGCTCGTCTATGATGGTGCTTTCCACCCGAGGGGAGAGCGTTCCGCATGCGGCTGCGATGGCTGAAGCGCGTCGTGTACGTGATGGCGCTCCTGCTCGCCGCCTTCGTCCTCGGCTGGGTGCCCTGGTTCCTGGCGGGCGTCGCCACCACACGCCAGTTCCGCTTCCCCGACCGTGAGAACGCGGGGCTGACGCCGGCCTCCTTCCACCTGCCGTACGAGGACGCGACCTTCCGTTCGAAGGACGCGACCGAGCTGCGCGGCTGGTGGGTGCCCGCCGCGCCGCAGGCGAAGGGCAGCGTCGTGATGGTGCACGGCCTCAACCGCTCGCGCATCGAGATGATCCGGCGCGCGCCGTTCGCGCACGAGGCCGGCTGGAACGTGCTGCTCTTCGACCTGCGCCACCACGGCGAGAGCGGCGGGCGATCGACGACGTTCGGCGCGCACGAGAAGGAGGACGTCGAGGCGGCGGCCGCGCTCGCTCGCTCGCGCTCCACGGGGCCGGTCGTGCTGTGGGGCGTGTCCCTCGGCGGCGCGTCGGTGGTGATGGCCGCGGCCGACGACCCGGCCATCGCCGGCGTCATCTGCGACAGCAGCTACCGCTCGCTCGACGACACCGTGCGCCACCACGTGCACCTCGCCCGGAGCTGGAGATGGTGGCTCGGCCTCGTGCCGCCGTGCCGTCTCGAACAGGCCGGCGTTGGCGAGCGCCGCCGCTGCCTGACTGGCGAGCGCGCTCGCGAGCTCGAGGTCGGCCGGTTTGG
>WBZP01002012.1_pt1 | contig 24050 bp, 20 predicted proteins | sample 5204301 | NCBI WGS metagenome assembly WBZP01 (sample SAMN12412401, study PRJNA552823) | activated sludge metagenome | isolation source: activated sludge from nitrification reactor of wastewater treatment plant... | place: USA: Pennsylvania | collected 2017 | reverse complement strand
AGACTAGGGGCCAGGTTCCAGGTTCCAGGGGCCAGGGAAGAGCATTCTTCCCTGGCCCCTAGAACCTGGAACCTGGAACCTTTTATCCTTCCAGGTCTTCGTAAGTGAGCGTGAACTGATCGGAGAAGAACCGCTCGGCCAGCGCGTCCAGCGTGCCGTTGGCGCGCAGCTCGGCCAGGGCGGCGTTGAACGGCCCGACCAGGTCGCTGCCCTTGGGGAAGATGAAGCCCAGTTGGTCGCTCGACATCGAATCGCCCACCAGCTTGAGCTGGTCGGCGTTGACGCCGACGTACCCTTGGCCGGCCGTCTCGTCAATCATCACCGCGTCCACGTCACCGGCCAGCAGGGCCTGGACGGCAAACGGGAACTGCTCGAACGCCTGAATGCGGTCGGGCGCGTCGGCCAGCATCTCCGAAGCGGTCTCGAAGTTGGTCGTGCCCGTCTGCGTGCCGATGATCAGCTCGGGGTTGCTGAAAAAGGAGTCCACCGAATCGAAGCGGTCCTCGTCGGCGCGGGCCAACAGGCGCTGCTCGATGCTGATGTAGCCGTCGGAGAAGTCAACGATCTCGCGGCGGTCGTCGGTGATGGTGATGCCGTCGGCGGCCATGTCGAACTGGCCATCGGCCACGGCCTGAATCATCCCTTCCCAGGCCGCCTCGGTGTACACCGGCGTGCAGTTGAGCAGAGCGCACATGGCGTTGATGGCTTCGTAGTCCCAGCCGGCCGGTTCGCCGGTGGCGGGGTCAATGTAGTTGAACGGCAGGTAGGCGTTCTCGACGGCGACGGTGATCTCGCGGCCGCCCAGGTCGGGTAGCGCGCCGGTCGTCTCTTCGCCGGTCGTCTCTTCGCCCGTCGTCTCTTCGCCGGCGGCCGGTTCCTCGGTCGCCGCGCCGCCACAGGCGACGAGCGCCAGCGACAGCAACAGGATCAGCAGCAGGGCCAATTTCCTCGCGTTCATGGTTACTCTCCCTCTTTCCTCTCAAACAGACTTGTTTATTCTGCGACACGCCAAATGGCAGTCGGTACGGCGTGTTCCGGCTGCCAGACGCATCGTAGTTGCGATTAGGGCGGGATTATATCCGCGGCCAACCGCTTGGCAATACCGCCGGGCGGCAATACTGCACGAGATGAGACGTTGACCGCTTGTGAGGAAGGGACAAACAACAAAGAATGGCGCGCTCATGCACTCATCTACACGGACAGTGTGCTTCGGGCAGCGCCAATGATCGGGGAATCAGCGTCAGCAGCGTGCCATTCTAGAGTTGCACCGGCTCCTGATTGATGCGGCAGTGGGCGGCGTCAATGATGCTGAGCACCTGCTGCACAGCCGTTTCCGGCTCGCCCTCCGGGTTGACGACGCAGTAGTCGAACTCGATGGCGCGCTTCATCTCCTGCCGGGCGGTGGCCGTGCGTAGGGCCATGCCCTCGGCCGTGTCCTGCTTGCGCTGGAGCAGGCGGCGCACCAGCCCTTGCTCCGAGCGTGTGGTCAGGAAGACGGAGATGGCGTTGGGAATGAGCCGGCGGACGGTGGCCGCGCCCTGCACGTCCACGCGCAGGATCACGTCACGCCCGCTGGCCAGCGCGTCGCGGATCTGCTGCTTGGGGATGCCCTTGTAGTCGTTGTAGACGACGGCATACTCCAGCAGCTCGTCCTCCTCAATCATGCGCGCGAACTCGTCGAAAGTGACAAACATGTAGTCCACGCCGTGGCGCTCGTCGCCGCGCGGCGGGCGGGTGGTGGCGGTGACGACGAAGTAGAAGCTATCCGGCCGCCGCTCGATCACCATGCGCGCCACCGTGTCCTTGCCGACGCCGGACGGGCCGGACAGAATGAGCAGCAGCGGGTAGTTGGGGCAGTCGTAGATCATGTCGGACATAAGTCAGTTCGCTCCCTCGTTCCTTCATGGCCCCGGCCGCTTGCCGAAGCGCGGCGTGGAACCCTATAATTCGCCCATTGTAGCAACTTTCGGCCGCCTGGGGTCGTGAATGACGAGGGAAATATGCCGGTCTATGAGTACGTCTGCCGCGCCTGCGGCCGTCGGGCGCGCCTGTCCATGACCTTTGCCGAGTATGATAGCGCCACGCCGGTCTGTCCCCACTGTGGCCGCGCCGAGCTGCGGCGGCGCGTCGGCCGCGTGGCCGTCGCTCGCTCGGAGGCCACGCGCCTCGATGGGCTGATGGATGACCCGGCCCTCGACGCGCTGGACGAAGACGATCCGCGGGCGATGGGCCGCATGATGCGCCGCATGAGCGACGAGATGGGCGAGGAGATGGGGCAGGAGTTCGATGAGGTCGTCGGCCGCCTGGAGAGCGGCGAGTCGCCGGCGGCGATTGAGGCGGCGATGCCGGAGTTGGGGGAGGAGTAGTCAGTGGGTCAGTGGGTCAGTAGGTCAGTATTCAGTAAGTCAGTGTCCAGTAGGTCAGTAGAATATCAAAGAAAACACTCGCTACTGACCTACTGAATACTGACTAGAGACGCTCCAGCACCACGCGCCGAATGTCGGCCTGAACAGCGGCGGGGGGACGGTCGGCGTCAATGATGCGCCAACGGGCCGGTTCGGCCGCGGCCAGGGTCAGGTAGCCTTCGCGCACGCGACGGTGGAACTCCAGCGTCTCCAGGTCGAGGCGGTTCATCTCTTCCCCCTCGTCGCGGCGGCGGGCCAGGCCGCGGGCCACGTCCAGGTCGAGCAGCAGCGTCAGATCGGGCCGCAAGCCGCCGGTGGCGATGGCCGTCAGTGTAGACAGCACGTCGCCGTCCAGGCCGCGGCCGTACCCCTGGTAGGCTAATGTGCTATCAGCGTAACGGTCGCACAGCACCACGCGCCCGGCGGCCAGCGCCGGGCGGATGACCTCGGCCACCAGTTGGGCGCGCGAGGCGGCGTAGAGCAGCATCTCGGCCGTGGGCGACATGGCGGCGTTGGCCGTATCGTGCAGCACGTGGCGAATCTGGTCGCCGATGGCTGTGCCGCCCGGCTCGCGCGCCGTCACCACGTCGTGGCCGCAGTCGCGCAGAAAGCCGGCCAGGGCGCGCAGTTGGGTCGTCTTGCCGCCGCCTTCGGGGCCTTCCAGGGTGATGAACATTGTCGGGTTTGTAGCGCGAATTGCCAATTCGCCGCTTCACCGCGCCAAGCAGGAAGAAGCGAGTTGGCAACTCGCGCTACAAGTTAGTCATTGCGCTCGGTGTGGAAAACGCGCACGTGGCGATAGGGTTCGCGGCCATAGCTGTGGGACACCAGGTTGGCCTGGCGCACCATCTCGTGCTGATAGCGGCGGATGGCCGACCCCGCCGGGCGCAAATCGGCGCTGGCCTGGCCGGACTGGACGAGGGCGATGGCCCGCTCCGTCTCAGCCATGGCCAACTCAAAAGGGTCGCCGGAAGTGGGCGCCTCCAGGCCCAGAGCTTCGACCAGGAAGCGTTCCATCTGGCTGACGGTGTTGGCGCGCAGGACGTAGACCGAGACGTTGTGCTGCTCGGCGTCGTTGATGAGGCGGCGGCGCTTGCGGTAGTAGCTCTTCAGCGTCACCAGCACTTCGGCCTCCTCCAGTGTCTCGACGACGGCCAGCTTGACGCCCAGATGCTTGGCCGCCTGGTACAGCCGGTTGCGGGCCACGCCATAGGCGAAGACGCGAATGGTGCGCCCGCTGCCGCTGCGCGGGCTACCACTGCGCGACTCATAGCCATTCTCGTTGGCCGGGCTATCGCCGTTGCCGGCGGTCGCGTTCAGCTCGCGTGTCGGCGGCAAGATCGTTTGTGAGTGGGGTTCGTCGGGCCGGACACTAGGGCCGGGGCCGGCCGGGCGCATCTCGCGGCTGCCGCGCCCTTGCGCCTGCCGCGCGCCGGGGCCGGTCGTGCGCCGGCCGGTGACGGCGGCCGAGGTGACGACCAGGTTTTGCCGTTCGCTGTGGATGCGCCCCTCCTCGTCGCACCAGCGCAACTCGACCTGCGCCGGCTCGCCGCGCAGCATGGCGTCCACCGACGTGGTCACGTCGCGGTGGACCAGTAGCCGCTGCCGGTCTTGCATCTCGATCAGCACGTCGAACGTCGGCGGGGCGCGGCGCTCCAGCACCGTCTTCTGCGTGCCGCGGCGGCGCGCCTCTTCGTCGGACAACGTCACGCTCTCGATGCCGCCGACAAGGTCGGACAGGGTCGGGTTGAGCAGCAGGTTCTCCAGGTTGTTGCCGTGGGCCGTACCGATGAGCTGGACGCCGCGCTCGTTGATGGTGCGGGCGGCCTCGGCTTCGCGCTCGCGGCCGATCTCGTCAATGACGATGACCTCCGGGTTGTGGTTTTCCACGGCCTCGATCATCGTCTCGTGCTGGTGGGCCGGGCGGGGAACCTGCATGCGGCGGGCGCGGCCGACGGCGGGGTGGGGGATGTCGCCATCGCCGCCGATCTCGTTGCTGGTGTCCACGATGATGACGCGCTTCTTTTCGGCCAGCACGCGGGCCATTTCGCGTAGCATTGTGGTCTTGCCCACGCCCGGCCGGCCGAGGATGAGCATACTGTGCCCCTCGGCCACGATGTCTTCCAGGATTTCGATGGTGCCATAGACGGCGCGGCCGACGCGACAGGTCAGCCCGACCACCTGGCCGCGCCGGTTGCGGATGCCGGAGATGCGGTGCAGGGTGCGGGCGATGCCGGCGCGGTTGTCGTCGTCGAAATCACCGATGCCGTCCACCACCTGTTCGATCTCCAGGTGGCTGACCTCGCGTTGGCGCAGGACGTGCTCGCCGCCCACGTAGCGCGCCGTGGGCACGCGCCCCAGGTCCATGACGATTTCCAATAGCCCTTCGGCGTTGCCTGCGGCCTCGACGCTTTCAGCGATGCTGGGCGGCAGAATGGTCAGCAGGGTTTGTAGGTCTTCGTGCGACTGTTTCGTTTCCATTTCAATACTATCGGCGTTTGTCTCATGTCAGCGGCCAACTGGCCGGGTCGCTCGCCGAACGCGGCGACTTGGCCAATCGCCCTACTTTTCTTGAAGCTGGCGCACCAGTGGCGACGACGCGGAGACGCGCTGCCCCTCCAGAGCCACGGCCGCTTCGGGCATGGCCCGCGGCAGGTAGTGGACGGTGTGGCGCACCATCACCGCCTGGCTGGCCCCGACGGTGAAGCCGCTGCGTTCGAGGGCATTGGGCAGCCAACTCTCATAGCGGCGCACGCAACAGTAGACGCGCTCCGGCTCGCGCTCGAAAGCCATCTCCAGCGCGGCGGTGACGATCTCATCGGCCTCCGACTCGGCGTCGGGATGAATGAAAAAGCGCAGCCAGCCGGCCGTCGGCCCCTGGCGCAGAGTGACGAAGGCGGCCAGCTCGTCGCCCAGCCGCAGCACCCAGTTGTCGCCCTCGCTCAGCGGCGGGGCCGGCTCGACCAACTGCACCAGGCGCGGCACCGTGTTGGCGTAGAGCAGTTGGATGTCCCAGTCGTCGTCGGCGTGGCGGCGTTGCAGCTTGCGGGCGGCCGTGCCCTGCGGGCGGTAGTCGGCCGCCGTGGCGCTCCAGATGTCCTGGCGGGTATAGACGGCAAACCCGGAGCGGCGCAGCAGCGGCAACTCCGGCCCGCGCTCGTCCGTCTCGGCGATGACGTGATGGATGCCGCGGCGGCCAACTTCGGCCACGGCGTCGTCGAGCAGGGCCAGCCAGGCAGTGTGGGCGTTGTGGCGGTGAGCGCCATCGGGCGGGTGCTGGCCGTTTTCGCCATCGAGCGGCTGGTCGCAGCGCGGGCTGATGTAGTGGATGAACGCCTGTGGCCCGCTATTGGAGACGCGCAATTGCAGGAAGCCGGCGCGCTCGCCGTTATCGGGTTTCCAGACAAAGGTGGGGAACTCGCCGCCTACCAGCATACTGATCAGCGCGCCACGCAGGGGATGGACGTTCTCGACGAGGGCGGAGACAGTATGCAGCGAGACGCCGCGTTCGCCCAGACGGCGAATCAAGGCCAGATCGCGCAGGTCAAAGGGCCGCACCATTGCCGCTAGTGTAACAAGGCGAATGCCCCTCGGCAAGCGTCGCGGGTGGGCCGGTCAATATCACTGATTAACTTATCATTGACTGGAAAAATGTTATACTTACGAGTGTAGTTCACTTACGGAGACCACCCCATATGACCTCACTGATCCTCACCGTACGCGAGAGTATTCGTTATCGAGGCCGCTCCGGACAGTACAGTTGGTTAGCCCATCGCCTTTCCGGACTGGCCATCCTCTTCTTCCTGGTAATCCACGTCTGGGACACGGCCAACGCCTTCTTTTGGCCACAAGCCTACGCCTGGTCAATCGCCTTGTTCAAGACCCCGCTTTTCGGGATTGGCGAGGTGGGCATCATGGCCGCCGTCCTCTATCATGCCTTTAACGGCATCCGCATTACTATCCTCGACTTCAAGCCGGAGTGGTGGCGCTACCAGCGCACCAGCTCGCTCATCACCTGGGGCTTGTTCCTGCTGGCCTTCATTCCGGCGGCAGTGCTGATGCTGAGCAGTATGCTCGGCCACTGCTCGGAGTTGGCCGCGGCGGGTGGTAGCTGTCTGCGCATTCCCGCTTTCAGTGACTTCGCCCAGTACGCCCGCTAAATAGGAGACATCACAATGGCAGCGATCCCATCCAATTCACCGGGCAAGGTCACCGTCCGCCGCGTGCAGGTGGCGCGCAACCGCGACCGCTACGTCTGGCTGTTCATGCGCCTGTCGGGCGTGGCCATGCTGTTTCTGGCCGTCGGTCACATGGTCATTCAGCATATTGTGAACAGTTCGGCCAATCTGACAATCCAGTTCGTAGCCGCGCAGTGGAGCACGTGGGGCTGGAAGACGTTCGACATCCTGTTGCTGTGGATGGCCATCCCCCACGGCATCAACGGGTTGTACAACATCCTCAGCGACTACATCCACAACGGCGGCGTGCGCCGCGTCCTCAGCATCGTGCTGAGTGTGTTCATCATCGCCACCGTCATCTGGGCCACCATTGCCATTATCCTGTTCGATTCGGCGGCCTTTCCCTAAGAATGAGGGGTCAGGTTCCAGGGGCCAGGGGCAGCGCGGTCTGCCCCTGGCCCCTGGAACCTGGAACCCGGCCCCTGACGCATCGGAGAGACACCTATGAAAACTCACGTATTTGACGCAGTCATCGTTGGCGCGGGCGGGGCGGGGCTAATGGCCGCGCTCTACGCCAGTCGCGGCGCCAACGTGGCCGTCGTGTCCAAGCTCTACCCCACGCGCTCCCATACCGGCACCGCCCAGGGCGGCATTGGCGCGGCGTTGGGCAATCTGGAGGAAGACCACTGGGAGTGGCACGCCTACGACACCGTCAAGGGGTCGGACTATCTGGCCGATCAGGACGCGGTAGACGTGCTCTGCAAGGAGGCCATCGAGACGGTCGTCGAGTTGGAGCATATGGGCCTGCCGTTCGACCGCCTGCCCAACGGCCGCATCTCCCAGCGGCGTTTTGGCGGCCACACCAACAACGAGACGGGCAAGCCGGTCATGCGCGCCTGTCACGCCGCCGACCGCACCGGCCACATGATCCTGCAAACGCTCTATCAGCAGTGCATCAAGAACCGGGTCAACTTCTTCGACGAGTTCCACGTGGTGGATTTGCTGCGCGCCGGCGACGCCGTGCGCGGCATCATCGCCTATGAGATCGCCACCGGCGAGTTGCACGTCTTCCACAGCAAGGCCGTCCTCTTCGCCACCGGCGGCTGGGGGCGCTGCTGGGACGTGACCTCCAACGCCCACTCGCTGACCGGCGACGGCACGGCCATTTGCCTGCGCAACGACGTGCCGCTCCAGGACATGGAGTTCTTCCAGTTCCACCCCACCGGCATCTATAAGCTGGGCATCCTCATCACCGAGGGTGTGCGGGGCGAGGGCGGCATTTTGCTCAATGGCAACGGCGAGCGCTTCATGGAGAAGTACGCGCCGACGATCAAAGACCTGGCCAGCCGCGATGTAGTCAGCCGAGCCATCTTCCTGGAGATTCAGGCCGGGCGGGGCATCAACGGCCAGAACTACGTCCACCTCGACGTGACGCCGGAGACGGTCAACAAGTATCTGGCCGAGGCGGGCGAGACGCGCCGCGTAGACCGGGCCTACATCGAGTCGAAGCTGCCCGACATCGCTGACTTCGCCCGCACCTACCTGGGCGTTGACCCAGTGTCGGAGCCGATGCCCATCCAGCCCACGGCGCATTATGCGATGGGCGGCATCCCCACCGACCTGGACGGCCGCGTCATCCTGGGGGCGCAGAAGAAGGTGCTCAACGGCCTCTACGCCGCCGGCGAGTGCGCCTGTGTCTCCGTCCACGGCGCGAACCGGTTGGGCACGAACTCGCTGGTAGACCTGGTCGTCTTCGGACGCCGCGCCGGCCGCCACATCGCCCAGTACTGCCAGGGCGCGGACATGGGGCTGCTGGCCACGGGCACGGGCGAGGCGGTTCACAATGACCTGGAGCGCATCCGCACCGGCGCGGGCGGCGTGAAGCCCTACACCCTGCGCCGCCGGATGCAGCAGACGATGACCGACAACGTCGGCGTCTTCCGCACCGAGGCCAGTATGTCCAAGGCGATCGAGGAGCTGCGCGAACTGCGCCACGACTATCAGACCAAGCTCCAGATTGACGACAAGGGCCAGAGCTACAACACCGACCTGCTGGAGGCATGGGAGTTGGGCTGCCTGCTGGAACTGGCCGAGGTGACGGCCGTGGCCGCCTGTGCCCGCCAGGAGAGCCGCGGCGGCCACGCCCGCGATGACTTCCCGGATCGCAACGACGAGCGCTACTTACAGCACAGCCTCGTGGCCTATGACGGCCGCGGCGGCCACACACTGGAGTACAAGCCGGTCGTCATGGGGCGCTATGAACCGAAGAAGCGCGTCTACTAAGTAATTACGAATTACGAATGAGGAATTACGAATTACAAGACAGGAGACACGATGCAAGCAAAACTGCGAATCCGGCGCTTCAACCCGGAAACTGACAAGAAGGCCTGGTGGGGCGAGTATACGCTCGACGACGTGCTGCGAACCGACACTGTGCTCGACCTGCTGCACCGCGTGAAGTGGGAGCAGGACGGCACGCTGACGTTGCGCCGCTCCTGCGCCCACGGTGTGTGCGGCTCCGACGCCATGCGCATCAACGGCGCTAACGCGCTGGCCTGCAAGACACTGGTCAAGGAGTTGGGTGTCAAGAACGACGTGGTCAAGATTCAGGTCGAGCCGATCCTGGGGCTGACAGTCGAGAAAGACCTGCTGGTGGATATGGAGCCGTTCTTCGACCACTACCGCTCGGTCATGCCCTACTTCGTGACCGACACGCCCGTGCCGGCCGACGGCCGCGAGCGGCTGCAATCGCCCGAAGACCGCGCCCGCTTCGACGACACCACCAAGTGCATCCTCTGCGCCGCCTGCACCACCTCGTGCCCCAGCTTCTGGGCCGAGGGGCGCTACGTCGGCCCGGCGGCCATCGTCCAGGCCCACCGCTTCATCTTCGACAGCCGCGACGAGGCCGCCGGCGAGCGGCTGGACGTGCTGGCCGACACCTTCGGCGTCTGGCGCTGCCGGACGATCTTCAACTGCACCAACGCCTGCCCGCGCGAGATCAAAGTCACCGAGGCGATTGCCGAGGTGAAGATGGCGATTACGTCAGGGAAAGTTTAGTGACGAGTGACGAGAGACGAGTGACGAGTTAAGAGAAGAGCGGCGCGAGTAGGACGCGCCGCTCTTTTTGTTCCCTCGCCCTTCGGGAGAGGGTTAGGGAGAGGGTCTTGCGCGAGATGGCGGAGGAAGCCCCTCCCCTAGCCCCTCCCACGGGGAGGGGGATCTGCATCCCCTCGCCCTTTGGGAGAGGGTTAGGGAGAGGGTTCTTCGCTCGGCCAGACCCCGTCGGCCACCGCCAACCTGGCCGGCACGCGCATACATTTCCCCGTTTCGTTGCGGAAAGTGGTCTCCCCGCGCACGACCACGCCCGGCCCAAACACAAACGGCCCTTCGACCGTCAGCCGCTCGCAGCCGCGCAGCGACGGCGCGCCGGCCGGGAAGCGGCAGTCCAGGTCATCCACCAGCCGGTAGTACTCCGCGTCTAGCTCCACCGCCGGCGGCTGCCCACGCCGCTCCGGGGCCAACACGACGCGGTAGTCGCGCGTCAGCAGATAGGCATCGGAGCGCACGGCCAGCAGGTCGTCGGTCTTCTTCACCGGCGCAAAGCGCGAGCGCGGCACGCGGATGGCCTCCGCGCCGTCGAACACGGCGATGGCCGAACCCATCGCCGTCTCCAGTTGGTAGACGGGCGTCGAGTCGGGGTCGCGCGGGTCAACCGTCTTGCGGTTGCGGATCATGGGCAGGTCCAGCTCATAGTTGCGCTCGATCAGCGTCCGGCGCAGCGTCGGCAGGTGGAGCCAGAGGTTGTTGGTGTTGAAGTAGCGGTGGCGCTCGATGTCCTGGAAGGCGGGCAGGTCATCGGCCGGGCATTGGGCGATCTCGCGCAGCAGCAGGCCGCCGTCGGGCCGCCGCGCCAGGTGGCCGCCCTTGCGGTCGGCTGCTGTCCGGTCGGCCACTTCCATCAGGAACGGCAGCCCCTTGTCCACGATGTAGCCCAGGATGGCCGGGTCGAGCACCGCGCCCAGGTTGTCGGCGTTGGAGACGAAGGCATATTCGTAGCCGGCGCGCAGCAGCCGGTCGAGCGTGCCGCCGGTGACCAGGGCGGTGTAGAGGTCGCCGTGGCCGGGCGGGCACCACTCCAGTTCGCGGTCGTCGGGCCACTCGGCCGGGGCCAGCGTCGCGGCGTTGACCTTGGGCTGCTTGTGCTGGCAGAAGCTGAGGGGCAGATCGTGGTTCAGCCCCGCATAGCGCCCCAGCACGGCCAGCGATTCGGCGTCGGTGGCGAAGCTGTTCATCAGCAGTAGCGGCGCGCCGATCTCGATGGACTGGTGGGCGATGATGTCGAGGAAGGTCAGGCCGTCCTTGACGACAAGGAGCGACTTCGGCCCGGTCAGCCCCATGCTGGTTCCCAGACCGCCGTTGAGCTTGATGATGACGGTGCGGCCGATCGCCTCGCGCCCTATGGTCGTCAGCCGGGGCGACAGCCGCTCGGCGTTGTCGAGCGAGCCGACCGGCCGGATGTCGCCTTCGGCGATCAGGCCGTCGTCGCCGCGTTGCAGCTTGTCGTAGTAGTGGGCGAAGTGGGCGATGAAGAGATCGGGCAGTCCTTCATCGGCCATGCGTTGGGCGAAAGGGGCGAAGTGCGCCGCGTCCTGTGTCATGTAGTCTCCTGAGGTAAGCATAGCCGGTTTCATTCCGTGGAACACGTATCCCGGTTATGTCCTCACAGTATCGTCGCCACGGCTTACCGAACGGCTTAAGCGCGGCCTAACGGCGGCGCGGCCGGACGACCAGCAAGGCGGCCAGGGCAAAGCCGGCCGCGGCCAGCCCGATCCACACCGCCAGTTCGGCGACGCTGCGGCCCCCCTCGCCGCTGCGCAGGCTGCGCAGCCAGGCCGCCTCCAACTGCTCTGGCGTCAATTGCAGCGCCTCGCGCAGCGCCGTGGGGCAGTCGGCCCCGCCGGCGAAGGCGGTGACGAGGGCGCGCACGGCGGCGTCGCCGTAGGTGGTGGCGATGAAGGTGACCAGAGCCTCGCTTTGGGCGGCGGCCAGATCGCTGTCAATCGGCTGCCCGGCGCACAGTTCGGCCACCGGCAGTGTCGTGGCCGACGAGACGGCGGCGCGCAGGGCGTCGTCGAGCACGACGTTGGACTCGCCGCGCACCGCCCCGACCAGCCCGCGGCTGAGCCACGGCGGCAGGTTATAGGCGAACTGGCCCAGGCCCTGGAACAGCAGCAAGTCCACCAAACCGCGAGCCAGCTCCGGCCGCAACTCCGCCTCGGCCGTCTCCGGGTTGACCACCGTGGCCAGGACGACGCCCAGGTCGGGAAAGGTCTGCCCCGGCTGATAGGCGCGGCCGGCCAGGCGCAGGGCTGCGCCGAGGTCGGCCGAGGAGGGGTAGATGTAGACGTCGAAGGGCAGGATTTGCTCCAGCGGCAGCAGCGGGCCGAGGCGCGGCAGCATCTCGAACACCAGATCGCGCGCCTCTTCGCCCAGCGCCGTGCCCTCGCCCGTCCAGTGGATGCGCACGCTGCCGCCGCCCTGTTCGTCCGTCTCGACCAGTTGGCTCCAGTTGAACTGGTCGTCGGTGTAGCTGATGACCTGTTCGGGAACGATGAGCGTGTCGTCGGGCCGCTCCACTTCCCACCAGTAGGTGATGGCGCTGAAGGGGGGCAGGCGGGTCTGGCTCAGGTCGAGGGCGTAGGAGACATCAATGACCGGCCCATCGGGGACTGCGATGTCCACGGCGAACGAGTCGGCCGACGCGCCGAGGCGGATGAAGAGGGTGATGGCTTGCACCGGGCCGATGTCGGCGGCGCTGAGATGGAAGCGCATCGTCTGGCCGTAGACGTAGTCGGCCGTCGAGCGCACGATGCCGCCCTCCTGCGCGCCGGCCGCGCCGGCCAGCAGCAGCCACAGGCCGGCGACGAGGGCCAGCAGGCCGAGGCGGTAGGGGCGAACGATGGCGGGGGTCATAGGCCGAGCAGGGTAATCGTCGCGGCGACGGTCAACGGGCTGAGCAGGGTTGCGAAGACAACTATACGCGCCACGGCGGCCGTCGGCAAGCCGAACTCGGCGGCCAGGATGAGCGAGAAGACGGCCGGCGGCATGCCCATCTCGATGATCATGGCGCTGCGGCCCACGCCTGACAGCCCCAGCGCGGCGGCCACCGCCACGCCCACCAGCGGCCCGACCAGCAGCCGCAGCCCGACCGACGGCCAGACGTAGGCCGTCGTCTCGCCGCGGCGCATATCGGCGATCTGCATGCCCAGGATGATCAGCATGACCGGGATGGCCCCCTGCCCGGCGATGGCGACGCCGCTCATGATCGGCGCGGGGACGGGGATGTGCAGGCCGTAGACGACCACCGCCAGCAGCGCGGCATAGAAGGCGGGCACGCGCACCATGCGCCCCAGCGATTCGCGCCACGTCAGCCGGCCCATCGAGGCGATGAACACGCCCACGGTGTAGAAGATGAGGGTGCTGACGACGAAGTAGACGATGCCGCGCGACAGGCCGGCGTCGCCATAGCGCAACTGGAGCAGGGTCAGGCCGTAGTTGCCGCCATTGGCGAACATGGCCACTATGAGCACAGCGGCCATCGCCGCCCGGTCGAGGCGAAGCAACCGCGCCAGGGCCAGGGCCAGGCCGCCCATCACCAGCAGGCTGACGGCAGTGAAGGCGGCCAAGCCAAGCAGCTCCTCACCAGGCAATTTGCTGCCGACGAGACCGGAGAAGACGAGGCAGGGGCTAAAGACGTTGAAGACGACGCTGTTCAGCGTGCCCGGCTGAACGGCGAAGCGCCGCCGCAGGGCAAAGCCCAACGACGCCACCAGGGCGATAGGCAGGATGTTCTGCGTCAGGACGGCGAGGAAGACGCTCAATTGGCGCGCAGATCCAGCAGGTCGTCGTCATCGTCTTCAAGGGCGTCTTCGTCCAGCGCCAGCAGGTCGAACTCCAGCCCGTCCATCTCTTCCAGCGCTTCGTCAATGGCGTCGTAGAGTTCTTCGTAGTTGGGGTCTTCCGCCAGGCGGGCCAGCAGTTCGGTGGCCCGGTCGCCGCCGATCTGGCCCAGGGCGTAGACGGCGGCCATAGCCACTTCGATGTCGGCGTCGCTCAGCAGCCCTTCGAGGGCGTCGATCGAGTCGGCGCTGCCCAGGCTGCCGGCGGCGCGGGCGGCCTCGGCGCGGAAGTCGGCCGAGGGGCTTTGCATCTCGTCGTCGAGAATGGGCAGCCAGCGCTGGTCGGCGGTCAGGCCCATGGCGAAGAGGGCACTGAGTTGCAGATCGTTAGAGCCGTCGTCGTAGGCGTTGAGGATCAGGTCGGGAACGCGCGGGTGGTTGGACGAGGCGACGGCTTCCAGCGCGGCGCGCTTGACTTCCGGCGGCGCGGTGGGGCGGTCATACTCGGCCAGCAGGGCGTCCACGATGGGCGAGGCCGCGCCGGCGCGGATCTGGCCCCACTCGGCCAGCAGCACGTAGTGGGCCAGGGCGCGGGCGGCGGCGGCGCGCACGCCGACGTTGGCATCGCCTTGCAACATGGCGATGATGGGCGGCACCAGGTGGGTGTCGGTCGAATCCCACACGCCGTCGAGGGCCGCCTGCCGCACCGACGCATAGTTGTCGTCGAACAGGTAGGCGAAGACGGGCGTGAAGTCAACCAGGTAGTTCTCTTCGGCGATGTCGGCCATGTGGCGGACGAGGGCGGCGCGCCGGTCTTCGCTGACTTCCGACCACTCGCGCTGAAACAGCGCGAAGTCCTCGGCCGGCATGTCGGACAGGCGAAAGACCAGATGCACGGGAACCTCGTCGCCGCCGAACAGGGCCGACAGGACGGCGGGGAAGGGCATTTCGCGGTAGGTGGCCATAGCTCTTACTAGAATGGAATGATGGGGTTGGCGATGTCTTGGAAGATGAGGAAGGCCATGAGGGCCAACAGCATCAACATGCCGACCAGATGGACCATGCCCTCGCGCTGCGGCTCGACGCGCCGGCCGCGGATGGCTTCGATGAGCACGAAGAGGATGCGGCCGCCGTCGAGGGCGGGGATGGGCAGCAGGTTGGTCAGGCCTAGGGCAACGCTGATGAAGCCGGCCATGATGAGCAGCCGGTACGGGTTGCGCGTCTGCACTGAGTCCTCGGCGGCCATGCCGGCGATCTGACTGATGCCGACGATGCTGACCGGGCGGGCCTCCTGCGCGGTAATCTCGCCGTTGATGAGCATGGCAGGCAGGCGGGCGTAGAGGGTCAGGTACTCCCAGATCATGCGCAGCGAATCGCCCAGCGCGGTGATGGGGTTGGTGCGCTGGCGCGGGCCGTCGCCCAGGCCGATGCCCAACGCGCCCTCGGTGGCGGCGTCATACTCACCCGGCAGGCGCGGCCGCACGGCCAGAGTCAGCGTCTCCTCGCCGCGCTGCACCAGCAGGTCAATCGTCTCCCCGGCGTGGTCGGCCACGGTGGTGATGAGCATGTTGGCGCTGGTGACCGCCTCGCCGCCCACTTCCAGCACCACGTCGCCGACCTGGATGCCGGCGGTGGCCGCGGGCGAAGCAGGGTTGACGCCGGCGATGGCCACCGACGGGGTGAACAGCACCGCCAGCCAGAAGAAGAGGATGGCCGACAGGAAGTTGGCCCCCGCCCCGGCGGCCAACACGAACAGCCGCGCCCGCTTGGAGGCCGAGGCCAGCCCGCCGGGCACGTCGGGATCGTCTTCGCCCGCGGGGCGCACGAAGCCGCCGACGGGAATCCAGTTGAGCGAGTAGATGGTGCCGTTGCGTTCGGCCAGCTTGATGGCCCGCGGCGGCAGGCCGAAGCCAAACTCCTCGACGCGAATCTTGCTTAGCTTGGCTGCCGTGAAGTGGCCCCATTCGTGAATCAAGACGATGGGCGTCAGGACGAGCAGAAAGCCGCCGATGTACCACAGGATGTCGGTATTGAACATAGCATTATCCCCGCGCGGAGATCTATCCACAGATTACACAGATTTCACAGATTCATAGAATACAATCCGTGTAATCCGTTTAATCTGTGGATTCTCTTCGCGCTTTGCCAACAGATTGATTATATGTCCGAGAGACGCGCGTTCCAAGAGGCAGGTTCCTCAACTTACGTCCCTCTCACCGACAAACTTACCCGACCGACACCTGACAGGTGCGCGGCCTCCAGTTTTGTCGCTGTCAAAGGCTCATTGGCCGCGCACCTGTCAGGTGTTTCGTCAAATTCACCTTACCCGGCTTGACAGTGGGCCAACGGGCCGCTATGCTGAGGGCCGGACAACCGAATAGCGGACGGCGGCCCTGCTCCGGCCCGCCCGTCCGAGGGGCGAACTAGCGCATGAACCGGAGCGAATTACGAATTAGAAATTAGAAATTAGGAATTCAGAGGTGACACGATGTGAAGCTTCTCTTCATTCCTAATTCGTAATTCCTAATTCCTAATTCTCTTCGGTTGACGAGGTGGAGGTTCCCCACGGGGACGTGGGGTTAAGCCGGGCGACGGCGCGCGGCGAAAATCGAGAGATCAGCGGATGCCTCCCAGGGACGACCACACCCTGAGCTTTGGCCCCTTCGAGCCAGCCGGCGAAACACGGCGCGGGCAACCGCGCCGACAAAGCGCCCGGCGGGTGGTCATCTACTATGAAGGGGCGTCCCCGGACTTGTGTCCAATTCCAAGGGTACGCCGATAATAGACAATTGATTGGCCGCCGGCAGGGCGCGGCACGCCTAGCGCGTGGCACGCGGCAGCGCGTGGCACGCGGCAGCGCGTGGACCCGGCCGGAGCAGCCGCGGCCCCAGCCGCCGGCGCAACGTCGCCGCGGCAGCCCTGGAGGTTGAACCATGTGTGGTATCGTCGGTTACATTGGCCCGCGACAGGCTCCGGCCGTCGTCATGGGCGGCCTGAAAAAGTTGGAGTATCGCGGCTACGACTCGGCGGGCATCGCCGTGCTGAGCGGCGACGCGATTGACATCCGGCGCGACGTGGGTAAGTTGGGCAATCTGGAGGCGCTGCTGGCCCGGGAGCCGCTGGCCGGGCAGGTGGGCATCGGCCACACCCGCTGGGCCACCCACGGCGCGCCCAGCCAGCGCAACGCCCACCCCCACCTGGGCATGGACGGCCGCGTCGTCCTCGTCCACAACGGCATCGTCGAGAACTACCAGAGCCTGCGCGAAGAGCTGACGGCCGAGGGTGTCGCCTTCCGCTCCGAGACGGACACCGAAGTCATCGTCCAACTGGTTGAGCGCTACATGGCTGGCGGCCTAACCTTGGAAGAGGCCGCCCGCCGGACGTTGCGCCAACTGGAGGGGGCCAACGCCGTGGTGCTGATGAGCGTTGACCAGCCCGACCGGCTCGTCTGCGCCCGCATTGGCAACGCCGGCGGCATCGCTCTGGGGCTGGGCGAGGGGGAGATGTTCATCGCCTCCGACATCCCGGCCATCCTGGAGTACACGCGGCGCATTATCTTCCTGGAGAGCCGGCAGATGGCCGTGATCACCGCCGACAGCGCCCGCGTGACCGACCTCGACGGCCGCCCGGCGCGGGCCGAAGTTCACACCATCGCCTGGGACCCGGTCAGCGCCGTCAAGGGGGAGTACAAGCACTTCATGCAGAAGGAGATCTTCGAGCAGCCGCGGGCGCTCATTGACACCCTTGGCGGGCGGGTCAACTTTGAGACGGGCGGCGTCGAGCTGCCGGAGATGAATCTGACGCCGGAGCTGGTGGCGCGCATTGACAAGCTGTTCATCGTCGCCTGTGGCACGAGCTACTACGCCGGGTTGGTGGGCAAGTACCTCATCGAGACGCTGGCCCGGCTGCCGGTGGAGGTGGAGTACGCCTCGGAATTCCGCTATTACAACCCCATCGTGGACGAGCACACGGCCGTGCTGACAATCACCCAGAGCGGCGAGACGGCCGACACGCTGGCCGCGGCCGAGCAGGCCCGCAGCCAGGGGGCGACGCTGTGGTCTATCGTCAACGCCATCGGCAGCCAATCCATGCGCCTGAGCGACGGCCACATCGCCATGCACGCCGGGCCGGAGATCGGCGTAGCCAGCACCAAGGCGTTCACCACCTCGCTGGCCGACCTGTACCTGCTGGCCTGCGCCCTGGGGACGATGCGCGGCGTGATTTCGCCGGCGCAGATGCGCCAACTGGCGGCCGACGTGGCCCACCTGCCGGCGCTGGTGGGGCGGGCGCTGGAGCACGACGCGGAGTACCAGGCCCTGGCCGAGCGTTTCCACCGGGCGCGCAACTTTCTCTTCCTGGGGCGGGGCATCAACTACCCCATCGCGATGGAGGGGGCGCTGAAGCTGAAGGAGATCAGCTACATCCACGCCGAGGGCTACCCGGCGGGGGAGATGAAGCATGGGCCAATCGCCCTGATTGACGAGGCCATGCCGGTGCTGGCTATCGTGACCAAAGACGCGCTGTATGACAAGATGACCAGCCAGGTGCAGCAGGCCAAGGCCCGCGGCGGGGTGGTCATCGCCCTGGCGACTGAGAGGGACGAGGCCATCGCCAACGAGGCCGACACGGTCATCTACGTGCCCGCCGCGCCGCCGCTGCTGGCCCCCATCGTCAACGTCGTGCCGCTCCAGCTCCTCAGCTACCACATCGCCGTGCGCCGCGGCGCGGACGTAGACCAGCCGCGCAACCTGGCCAAAAGCGTGACTGTGGAGTAGAGCTCACGCAAAGGCGCCAAGGGGCAAAGGCGCAAAACAAGAGAATCTCACGCAAAGAACGCCAAGCTCAGAATTACGAGCTTGGCGTTCTTTGCGTCTTGGCGTGAAACTTTCTTTCTTTTCTTCTTTGCGCCTTGGCCCCTTAGCGCCTTTGCGTGAGCTCTTCTACCTAGAAGGTCAAAGCCGTAGCCGGTTGAAGGGTCGCGGCGGTCAGGCCGGCGTCGTGGAGGACGGCCGCGGCCAGGTCGAGGTTGGCCCCCATCTGCCCCACGCGGTGGGCGTCGGAGTTGACGACGACCCGTTGGCCGCCCTCTTCGCGGAACCAGCGCAGCATCGTCGTCAGCGCCGGCCGCCAGGTGGGCACGTTGTTGAGCAGGCGCGTGTTGAGTTCCAGGGCCAGCCCGCGCCAGGCGATGGTCGCCAGGGCGTCGCGGACGATGCCCTCGATGGCCTGCGGCTTGAAGTTGGCCCCCAGCAGCGTGCCGCGCCACAGGATGCGGTCGAAGTGGGCCACCACGTCAATGTCGGAGAAGTCGCCGGCCATGTGGCCCAGGGCGGCGAAGTAGTCGGCGTATACGTCCAGCGGATCGCGCCCGGCAAAGCAGGCGGCGTCGTGGATGTTCTGGCCATAGAGCCAGTGCAGGGAGGCGATGCGCACGTCAAACGGGTGGTTGGCCAGGAAGGCCGTCGCGCCGCGCGCGAACTCGTGGGGATTGCCCATTTCGACGCCGCTGTAGAGCGTCAGCCCTTGCGGCGCGAACAGCGCCCGGCAGCGGGCGATTTCGGTGAAGTAGTCGTCGGCGTCAAACAGGCCCGACCCGCGCGGGTGCCATTCGGCGTGTTCGGTGATGGCGATCTCGCTGAAGCCCAGGGCCAACGCCCGCCAGCACAGCGCCTCCATCGTGTCCTGACCGTCCACACTGAAGGTAGAGTGCATGTGGTAGTCGGTCGAAATGTCGTTGCTAGTCAATTTCATAGGGCCGATCTTACACGGATCGGCGGCGGATAGCTATTGGACAGAGTTAACAGTCGGTAAAGGGTTGGGTAAGCGGATGTTAACAGTAGGCTCTGCAACACATGTCATGTGTTGCAGAGCGATCACTTGGCCGCCCGCGCCAACCCTGCCATAATCCCCTCAGCGCCCGGCCCAGACGGGCGCGAAGCACCGTCATGATCGTCATCCGCCCCATCACCGCCTTTGACCCCGCCTCCTTCGTCGCCCTGGCCGGCGGCTATACCACCGCCGAGCGCTACCGCGTGGAGACCCGCGAGGCGGACGCGCTGACGGAGTTCCGCCTGGTGCTGGAGGCGCTGCCGGAGCCGCAACGGTTCCAGTTTCCCTATCACGACGACGAACTGGCCCACTACGCGGCACTGGGCGAAGGCGAGTTCGCGCTGGGGGCATACGATGGCGACGAGTGGCTGGGCGCGGCCGTGGGCGAGCGGCGCGACTGGAACAGAACCCTGTGGCTGCACGAGTTCCACGTCGCCGCCGGCCACCAGCGCCGGGGCATCGGCCGCCGCCTGATGGACGCCCTGGCCGAGCGAGCGCGGGCCGCCGGTCTGCGAGCCATCATCCTGGAGACGCAGAACACCAACGTCCCGGCCATCCGCTTCTACCGCCGCCTCGGTTTCACCCTCGACGGCATCCACATCAGCCACTACACCAACGACGACCTGCGGCCCGACCGCAGCGTGGCCCTGTTCATGACCCGCCGCCTCGAATGAACCGCCTTGCCCGCTTTGTCCGCGCCCATCCTGACCTGAGCGTCGCTCTGGGGCTGCTCGTTGCCGCCGTCGTCTTCTTCGCCGGCGCGCTGTGGCCGCCGCCGGGGCAGGTGCTGGCCGGCCACGACATGCTGGCCTACTACTACGGCGCGTGGGACACGGTGCGCGAGGGGTTGCGGGCCGGGCAGCTCGTCCTGTGGGAGCCGGAGATCTTCGTCGGCTTCCCCTTCCTGGCCCAGCCGCAGCAGAACACCTTCTACCCGCCCAACTGGATCAACCTTCTGGTGCCGACGCGCGTCGGCGTGACCTGGCTGATGGTCTTCCACGTCTGGCTGGCGGGCTTTGGCCTCTATCTGTTCGCCCGGCGCATGGGGGCGCGGCGGCTGCCGGCGCTGCTGGGCGGGCTGGGCTTCGCCTACGGCGGGCTGCTGACGGGGCGGCTGTGGGCCGGGCATTCGCCCGTCTACGCCGTCTTTGTCTGGACGCCGCTGCTGCTGGCGGCGCTGGTCTGGGCCGTGGAGCGGCGCGGCTGGGCGGCGGCAGTGCTGGCCGGCGCGCCCTTTGGGCTGGCCATTCTGGCCGGTCACATCCCGTCCTTCCTCTACGTGGGCATGATCTGGGCGGCGTTCGTGGCCTATCTGTGGCTGACGCGGCCGGGCGCGCGCGGGGCGGTGGCGCGGGCGGCGGTGGTGTCGGCCGCCGTCGGGCTGGCCCTGGCCGCGGTGCAACTCGTGCCCTTTCTGCAATTCAGTCTGGCCAGCGGGCGGGTGGCCTCGGCTGACTACGCCTTCGCCACCGACTACTCCTTTCCGCCGGCGCACCTCATCACCCTGCTGGTGCCGGAGTTCTTCGGCGAGCCGCTGCGCGTCGGCTATTGGAGCGTGCCGACGTTTGAGGAGTTGACCTACTACGCCGGGGGGCTGGCCGTGCTGGGTCTCGTGCTGGCCTTGCGCCGGCCGACGCGGCTGACCTGGTTCTACGTCGCCCTCATCATCGGCGGCCTATGGCTGGCCCTGGGCCGCTATAGCATCCTCTATGAGCTGGCCTACCGCTTCCTGCCGCCCTTCCGCCTGGTGCGCGCGCCGGGGCGGGCGGCGTTCCTCTACTTGTTCGCCGCCTCGGCCCTGCTGGCCCACACGCTGAGCGTCTGGCGTGACCTGCCGGACGACGAGCGGCGGCGGCTGCTGCGCCCCTACTGGCCGGCGGCGGTGGGCCTGCTGGCCGTGGCCCTGGTGGCGGCGCTGGCGGCCACGGGCGCGGTGTTTATGGCCGTCCATCCGACGGACACCAGCGGCCGGCTGTGGCAGCAGATTGGCGGCTACGCGCAGGCGATCATTGTCGTTGGCGTCGGTGGGGCGCTCATCTGGCGCTATCTCGCCGGCGAGGGGCCAGGTTCCAGGTTCCAGGTTCCAGGGGCCGACGAAGCCACGCCCAATGACCAACGACCAACGACTAACGACCACGCCCGCCGCGCCAATCCGCCCGCATCTGAGGCTGCGGACTCCGCCGACACCCCCCACCACCCGCGGAGTGCGCATCCTCAGATGCGCCCCGCCGCGCCGACCAACGACCAACGACCAACGACCACCCCCACCGCGCCACCCGCCACCCCGCCCGCATCTGAGGCTGCGGACTCCGCCATTGCTGCGCGCCACTCGCCACGCGCCACCCGCCACGCGCCCCGCCTCCTGGCTCTCGCCCTGATTGTGCTCGTCCTGGCCGACACCTGGCACTACGCCCACAAGATGGTGCGGCTGACGCCCAGCGCGCCGGACGCGCTGTGGGTGGATGGCCTGGCGGTGGTGGGCGAGCCGACGGGGCGGGTCGTGCCCTGGGGTGTGCCGCTGTTCAGCCAGAACGGGGCCATCGCCGTCGGTTGGCCGAGCGTCTTCGGCTATGACTCGCTGGAGCCGGCGGCGACGATGGCCCTGGCGGCGTCGGTGCCCGACCCGCGCTCGACGGCCTACGACATCCTGGGGGCGACCCACGTGCTGGCCGGCGGGCCGCTGGATGAGTTCACCGAGGGGGAGCGACCGCTGACGCTGCTGGGGCAGCAGGGGGCGGCCTGGGTCTACGAGCGGGCGCGGCCGTTGCCATTGGCGCGGCTGGTCTACGGGGTGGAGGTCATCGCCGACCCGGCGGCGGCCGTGGCCCGCGTCCACGAGGCGGACTTCGACGCCGCGGCGACGGCCATCGTGGCCGACGACCCCGGTTGCGCCGTCGGCCCGGCCCCGGCGGCGGCGGGCGCGGCGGAGATCGTGGCCCGCGCGGCGACGCAGTGGCAGATTCGCACGCGCAGCGACGCGGCCGGGCTGCTGGTGGTGGCCGAGAACGCCTTTCCCGGCTGGCAAGTGACGGTGGACGGGCAGCCGGCCGAGGCGCTGACGGCCTACACCGCCGTCCGCGCTGTGTGCGTGCCGGCGGGGGAGCATCTGGTCGCGTGGACGTTCCGCCCGCGGGTCTACCTGCTGGGCGCGGCGGTGACGCTGCTGGCGCTGGTCATGCTGGTGGCCGCTTACGTGGCGGTCAAGAGGGGTTTATCCGCAGATTAGGCAGATTGGGCAGAGTTAAAACGCTCACGCAAAGGCGCGAAGGGACAAAGGCGCAAAGAAGAAAAGTAAGCCTTCTCTTTTCTTCTTTGCGCCTTGGCCTCTTCGCGCCTTTGCGTGAGCTCTTCTCTACGGTTGCAGGATTTTGACGGCGGCCTGGTCGGCGCGGCGGAGGGCGCGCTCCATGGCGAAGACGTCCGGCCCCTTCATGCCCTCCGTCTCCTGCAAGCGGAAGTACTCGCCCAGGGCGCGCTGCCCGGCGGCCACCAGGGCGTCGCGCTTGGCGTCGCTCATGTCGAACTCCGTCGTCTGGTAGCCGCGGGCGGGCAGGCGGCAGACGAACTGCTCGAAGGCGTCAATGACCATCTTGTCGTGGGCCTGAGTGGCCGTGTCCACCAGCCCCTTGATGCGCGTCGCCGGCGGCAGCGAGGCCAGGCCAGCGGGGGCAGGGGCGGCGCGCTCTTCGTTCTCGGTCACAGGCAGGCTCTCGTCAATGAGCAGGCCCAGCACGCCCTGGCTGGTGCGGTGGCCCATGATGGCCGTGACGTGGGGGTCGCTGCTCAGGAAAAGCTCGATGGGGAAGTTGGACAGCAGGCCGCCGTCCACAATGCGGTGGCCGGCCAGCGGGCGGCCGAGGTAGTCGCCCCATTCCGGCTGCCAGACGACCTCTTGCCAGACCAGGGGCAGACTCATGGACATGCGCATCCCCCAGACGACAGGCACGCCGGGGGCGGTGCGGTGGTTGAGGACGAGCATGCGGCTGTCGGTGATGTCGGCGGCGACGAGGGACAGCTCGCGCCCGGTGGCGCGGTGGAACTCGGCGAAGCTCTTGCGACTGAGGTCGCGCGGTTGGCCGGTGGGCGTGGGCTGGTCGAGCTTGGCCGTGGCCCAGGCGACGAAGGCGTCGGCCGAGAACCAGCCGCCGCGCTCGACGAAGGAGAAGACGTGGGCGAACTCGTCGCGGGTCATCAGGTAGAGGACGATGCGATCCACGTAGGCTTCGATCTTGTCGGAGACGCCGGGCAGATCAATGGCCTGCAACGCCTGGCGGGTGATGCTGCCGTCAATGTCGGCCTTAGTGAAGGGGCGCGGGCGGCCGAGGAACTGTTGGAAGATGGGCACGCCGTCCTTGTCCTTCTCCTTGAGCGCGTCGAGCATCTCGGCCGTGGAGAGGCCGGCGGCGGCGAAGGTGGCCATGATGGCCCCGGCCGACGTGCCCAGGAAGCGGCCGAAGGTGTGGCCGCGCCGCTCCAGTTCGCGCAGCGCGCCGACGAAGACCATCCCCTTGGCCCCACCCCCCTCGAAGACGAGATCGTACTGCATCGTGACCCTCCGTTGCTTGTATAGACCGCGTAGGATTCGTGGGGTCTATTCTACAGTAATTTGAGGGATTAGGGGTTAGGGATTAGGGATTAGGGATAGGGCTGTTTCAAAGTAGGGAAAAGGTTGAAAAAGAGGTGGAAGTCGGGCATTGTTTCCTAAATCCGACCAAGGAGCAGGAAAATGCACATCGAGA
>WBZP01002011.1_pt1 | contig 24050 bp, 22 predicted proteins | sample 5204301 | NCBI WGS metagenome assembly WBZP01 (sample SAMN12412401, study PRJNA552823) | activated sludge metagenome | isolation source: activated sludge from nitrification reactor of wastewater treatment plant... | place: USA: Pennsylvania | collected 2017 | reverse complement strand
AGCACGGCGGGGTTGTGCGCGACCTCGATTGCGCCGAGGGTGCCCAGAACCAGAAACCAGATCAGCATGATCGGCCCGAAGAACATGCCGACAGCCCCAGTGCCCCGCCTCTGAATGGCGAAGAGAACGGTCAGCACGAACAAGGTAATGGGCAGTACGTAGGGGGTCAGGGTCGGCGTCACGATTTCGAGGCCCTCGACCGCGGACAGCACGGAGATGGCCGGCGTGATCATGCTGTCTCCATAGAACAGTGCCGCAGCGAATATCCCCAGCAAGGTGATCAACCAGGTCAGCCCCGAGCTCCTGGCGCGTTCGGTGATCAGGGCCAGCAGAGCCAGCGATCCACCCTCGCCGCGGTTGTCGGCGCGCATGATGATGGCGACGTACTTGATCGACACCAGCACCATGATCGACCAGAACACCAGGGACAGGATGCCGAGGATGTTTTCCGGCGTGACCGGGATCGGATGAGGACCATTGAAGATCTCCTTCAGCGCATACAGCGGGCTGGTGCCGATATCGCCGAAAACGACGCCGATGGCGCTGACGGTCAGCGCCGGCAGGGCTTGCCGTGAATGCATAACTTCCCTGTTGCTCCCTATTGCCGCGTCGAGCGGCTTTGTTTATTGCCGCGACGATCAGGCCCGGGATCTCAGGCGGTACAGGTGTTGCCAGCCGTCGCGTGATTTCCGTGGGTGCCTGGCCGAAGCCGGTTGGGCAGCAGACTAGCAGAACTCGCCCCGGCCAAGCGCTCGGCCATCGGAAAAACGTATCCGGGCATCGGGAAATCTATTGGGTCGAGGATTGGTCCGGCGTCGGATTGGATTTACCATTGGCTGCCGGGTCGGCGCTTGCGCTGCCGACGCCAGGCGGGGAGAGAAGAATGAAACATCGCTCCGAAAGCGCGCTCGGCATCGCTCTGGGCGAGGCCGGAATCAGCCGGCGGGATTTTCTTGGTTTCTGCGCCACGCTGGCCGCCGCTTACGCGCTGCCGGCCTCCAGTGTCGGCGCCATCGCCGCGGCGCTGGAAAACGCGCCGCGCACTTCGGTGATCTGGCTCTCCTTCCAGGAATGCACGGCCTGCACCGAATCGCTGACCCGCTCGCATGCGCCGAGCATCGAGGGACTGATCCTCGAACAACTGTCGCTGGACTATCACCACACCCTGCAGGCGGCCTCGGGCGAGGCGGCCGAGCGGGCACGCCTCGATTCCATGCAGGCCAATGCCGGAAAATACCTGCTGGTGGTCGATGGTTCGGTGCCGCTGGGCAATCCCGGCTATTCGACCATCGCCGGCGTCAGCAACGTCGATATGCTGCTGGAAACGGCCAGGGGCGCCGCGGCGGTGATCGCGGTCGGCACCTGCGCGGCATTCGGTGGCCTGCCGGCGGCGCAGCCGAACCCGACCGGTGCCGTGGCGGTGAGCCATATCATCAAGGACAAGCCGGTCGTCAACGTGCCGGGCTGCCCGCCGATACCGGTGGTCATCACCGGGGTGCTGGCGCATTTCCTCACCTTCGGCACGCTGCCGGAACTCGACGACCACGCGCGGCCGAAGATCTTCTATGGCGAAAGCATCCACGACCGCTGCTACCGCCGCACCTTCTACGACCAGGGCAAGTTCGCCGACAGTTTCGACGACGAGGGCGCGCGCAAGGGCTGGTGTCTGTTCCGCCTCGGCTGCAAGGGACCGGTCACCTACAACGCCTGCGCCACGACCAAATGGAACAACGGCGTCTCCTTCCCGATCCAGTCCGGACACGGTTGCCTGGGGTGCTCCGAGCCGGACTTCTGGGATGTCGGCTCGTTCTACAAGGCGCTTTCGATGCCGGTCACGCCGGTGGGCCGGGCCACGGCCGGCGCGACGGTCGCGGGTGTCGGGGTCGGCGCCGCCGTGGCCTTCGCCAATCGCGGCAAGAAGGCCGCAGCCAAGGCCGCGCATCAGCCGGTCAAGGTTGAAGACCTGGAGAAGAAGTCATGAGCGGTCTCGAACTGCTGATCTGGGCACGCGGACCGGGGCTGGTTCTGGCGCTGTGCCTGTGCATCTTCGGCGTGACCCTGCGCCTGATCGAGATCCTGACGCTCGGCCGCAAGGCCGACCTCGCGCCACCAAGGGCTCAGCCTGTCGGCAGCGGCTGGCGCACCATTGTCTCGCGCTCGCTGCCACCGCCGGGCATGCTGCGGCGGGCGCCGCTCACCTATCTGGGCGGCTATGTATTCCATATCGGCCTAGCCATCGCGGTGTTCTTTTTCGTGCCGCACATCGAGCTCTTCCGCGGTCTCTTCGGCCTGCGCTGGCCGGGTCTGCCGAACTCGCTGGTGGACATCGCCGCGCTGGCCGCCATCGTCGCGCTTCTCGCTGTGCTGATCGGGCGCCTGGTCGATCCGGTCAAGCGTCTGCTCAGCGGCGCGGGCGACTGGCTGGCCTGGGCGCTGACCTTCGCCCCGCTGGTCACCGGCTACGCCGCCTTCCACCACCTGTTCGAGAACTACACGATGACGCTGGCGGTGCACATCCTGTCGGTCGAACTGCTGTTGGTCATTTTGCCGTTCTCCAAGCTGTTCCATGTCTTCAGCCTGTTCATCGCGCGCTGGTACAACGGCGACATATCGGCCAGAAAGGGGGTGGCGACATGAGCAGGGAGCAGGGGCCCCGCAAGGCGGGGATGCGAACGCCCGCGAATGGCGCCGGAGGCCGACAGGACGCTGTCACGAGACGGTGCGGCGGTGCCGGAGGCCGGGACATGAGCAGGGAGCAGGGGCCCCGCAAGGCGGGGATGCGAACGCCCGCGAATGGCGCCGGAGGCCGACAGGACGATGTCACGAGACGATGCGGCGGTGGCGGAGGCCGAGAGACATGAGCGCTTCCCTGGAGCGCGGCATCAACGCTTTCAAGGAAGTCATCGATGCGCCGGTGGCGAGCTTCTTTTCGAGTTGCGTGCACTGTGGTCTGTGCGCCGAGACCTGCCTGTTCTATACCGAAACCGGTGATCCGAAATACACGCCAATCCACAAGCTGGAGCCCTTGCGCCGCACCTGGCAGCAGGAATACACGCTGCTCGGCCGGCTGGCCAAGATGGCGGGGCTGGCCAAGCCGGTAACGGACGAGGAACTGGCGGCGTGGAGTCCGCTGGTCTACGACAGTTGCACGATGTGCGGCCGCTGCTCGATGGTCTGCCCGGTCGGCAATGACATCACAATGATGATCCGCAAGATGCGCGAGGGCATGGCCGCCGCCGGCCACGCCCCGGAAGGATTGATCACCGCGACGCAACGCTCGATCCAGAGCGGCAGCCCGGCGGGCGTCAAGTGGGTTACCGTGCAGGCGCAGATCAAGCGCATGCAAAAGCAGTTCGGCATCGAAGTTCCGGTCGACCGTGAAAACTCCGACTACCTGGTGCTGATGTCCTCCTGGGAGATCCTCAACTATCCCGAGTACCTCGGCGCCGTCGGCCGCATCCTGAACAAGGCCGGTGCAAGCTGGACGCTCAGCGAGCACGCCTATGAAGCGACCAACAGCGGCATCCAGATCGGCGCCTCCGACCTCGCGCGTGAACTGGTCGGCCGCATCGTCAAGGCGGCAGAAGACCTGAAGGTCAAGTGCGTCATCAGTCCCGAGTGCGGCCACGCCTACACGGCGATTCGCTGGGACGGGCCGAACCTGATGGGGCGTGCGTTCGGCTTCGAGGTCAAGCACATCCTCGAAGTGCTCGACGAACTGTCGCGCGCCGGACGCCTCAAGCTGAAGGGCAGCATCGACAAGCCGCTGACCTATCACGACCCCTGCCAGATTTCGCGGCGCGGCGGCGTCCATCGACAGCCGCGCGATCTGCTCAAACAACTGGCGCCGCAGTTCCGCGAGATGAACGACACCGGCGTGATGAACTGGTGTTGCGGCGGCGGCGGCGGGGTGTCCGCCAACGAGCGGGCCGAACCGTTGCGCACCATCGCCTTCAAGCGCAAGAAGGCGCAGATCGACGAACTCGGCGTGCACACGGTGGTGACCGCCTGCGCCAATTGCCGGGTGGTGATCGAGGAAGCGCTGGAGCACTATCACATGGATACCGAAATGCTGGGCCTCACCGAACTGGTGGCCGAGCATCTCGCCGAGGATTGACATGAAGATGAGCTACCCCCCAGCCCCCGTCCCACGGCCGGCTTTGCACAGCCGGCCGGCTGCGGCGGCGCGAAGCAGTGCTTCGCGAAATCCCGCCTGCGCCCCGGTGGAGGCCGCATGAGCGAACGCCTTGTCATCGACCCGATCACCCGCATCGAGGGGCATCTGCGCATCGAGGCGCAGCTCAAGGACGGCGTGATCGAGCAGGCCTTTTCCAGCGGCACGATGGTGCGCGGCATCGAGTTGATCCTGCGCGGCCGCGACCCGCGTGACGCCTGGGCCTTCGCCCAGCGGATCTGCGGCGTGTGCACCGTGGTGCACGCGGTGGCCTCGGTGCGCGCCGTGGAGAATGCGCTGGGCTATCCGATTCCGCCCAATGCCGAGCTGATCCGCAACCTGATGATCGGTGCCCAGTACATACATGACCATGTAATGCACTTCTACCACCTCCATGCCCTGGACTGGGTGGACGTGGTATCGACGCTGAAGGCCGACCCGAAGGCGACCTCGGCACTGGCGCAATCGCTCGGCAGCCATCCGCAGTCTTCACCGGGGTATTTCGCCGACGTGCAGAAGCGGATCAAGCACTTCGTCGAGCAGGGCAAGCTCGGCATCTTCCAGAACGGTTACTGGGGCCACCCGGCCTACCGGCTGCCGCCGGAAGCCAACCTGATGGCGCTGGCGCATTACCTCGAAGCGCTGGCCTGGCAGCGCGATGTCGTGGCGCTGCACACGATACTCGGCGGCAAGAACCCGCACCCGAACTTCCTGGTCGGCGGCGCGCCGATTGCCATCAGCATCTATCCCGACCATCGCGGGCAGGGCAAGGGACCGCATTACCGCGGCGGACAGGGCGGCACCGCGCTCGACATTGTCGGCCTGGGGCGCATCCAGTCGGTGATCGAGTCGATGCGCGCCTTCGTCGACCAGGTCTATGTGCCGGACACGCTGGCCATAGCCAGCTTCTACAAGGACTGGTTCAGGCAGGGCGAGGGCCTGGGCAACTTCCTTTGCTACGGCGATCTGCCGGCGAGGGGATTCAACGACCCGTCCGGCTTCCTGTTGCCGCGCGGGGCCGTCCTCGGCCGCGACCTGTCGAAGATCCATGAGGTCGACCTCAACGCCGACGACCAGGTGCAGGAGTATGTCGCGCATTCCTGGTACGACTATGCCGGCGGCAAGGACAAGGGCCTGCATCCCTATCGGGGCGAGACCGCGCTCAACTACACGGGGCCGAAGCCGCCGTACCAGCAGTTGCCGGTCGAGCAGGCCTATTCGTGGATCAAGTCGCCGCGCTGGAAGGGCAAGGCGATGGAGGTCGGGCCGCTGGCGCGGGTGCTGATGCTCTACGCCCAGGGTCACGAGCAAACCAAGGTGCTGGTCGGCATGGCCTTGAAGAAGCTCGACCTGCCGATCGCCGCGTTGTTCTCGACGATGGGCCGCACCGCCGCGCGCACGCTGGAGACCAAGATCATTGCCGACGCGATGCAGGGCTGGTACGACCAACTCGTCGCCAACATCAAGGGCGGCGACGTGCGGACCTTCAACGACGAGCGCTGGGAACCGGGCACATGGCCACGGCATGCCCAGGGAGTCGGCGCCATGGAAGCGCCGCGCGGCGGCCTGGCGCACTGGATCGTCATCGACGACGGCAAGATCAGCAACTATCAGGCCGTGGTGCCCTCCACCTGGAACGCGGGGCCGCAGGACCCGCAAGGCCAGCCCGGCGCCTACGAGGCCGCGCTGAAGGGCCACGCGTTGCACGACCCGAAGCAGCCGCTCGAAGTGCTGCGCACGATCCACAGCTTCGACCCCTGCATCGCCTGCGCCGTGCATCTGGTCGACGAGAATCAACAGGCCTACGAAGCGCGGTTGCTTTGAGGGGATGCGGGGCAGGTTTCCCTGCACGGCTTGGGCCGGCACGTCAGGGTGAAGCGGCGACGGTCTGCCGCTTTGGCCTACGCCACGGGCGCCGCCCGGCTGCGTCTTGAAAGGCCGTTAAGGTCCTTGGTGCAAATATCCCGAACGCACTCGCGCAACCAGCGATGGGCGGGATCCGCATGCAGCCGGGGATGCCACAGCATTGAAACCGTGATCTCCGGCGTGGGCACCGGCAGCGCAAAGCTGTGCATGCCGGCGCGCAGGTTTCCGGTGTGTCGTTCGGGAACACTGGCGATCAGGTCCGCGGCTCGCGCCAAAGCCAGCGCGGTCGAAAAGCCACCGACGATCGTGGCGATCTGCCGTTCCAGACCAAGCGCGCCCAGGGCTTCATCAATCGGCCCCTTGCGGAGACCCTGGCGCGAGACGTAGATGTGGCTGCCGGCCGCATAGCGGGAAGGCGTGATCTTGCCGCGGCACAGCGGGTGCCCCATTCGCACGACACCGATGAATCGGTCCCGGAACAACGCCTGCACACGCAGTTCCGGAGCCGTCGTATTCCCCACGACCCCGGTTTCAAGATCGACGATGCCTTCGCGCAGCGGCGCGCTGTCCTTGTCCGGCTTCTGCACGAAGCACAGCCGCACGCCGGGTGCTTCCCCGCCGACGCGGGCTATCAGGCCCGGGCCGAAATTCTCGACAAATCCTTCGCTGGTGCGCAGTGTAAACGTCCGGACGAGCTGTTTGAGGTCGAGCTTCTCGGTGGGGCGCAAAACGGCTTTGCCATCCTGCACCAGCTGACCGACGCGCTCGCGCAGTTCGATGGCCCGGGGTGTGGGGACCAGGCCGCGCCCGGCCCTGACCAACAAGGGATCGCCCGTCGCCTCGCGCAATCGCGCCAGCGCCCGGCTCATCGCCGACGGGCTGAGGCGCAAGCGTCGGGCGGCGCGCGCGACGCTGCCTTCCGCGAGAAGCACGTCGAGGGTGACCAGCAAGTTCAAGTCGGGTGTCGACATGCTCCAACCATAGCAGTGTTTCCACGATACATGGCGTCGGATGCATCAATTAAGTGCAAACCCTGCGCCTTCCGCCACGTCAAGCAAAGAACTAGGCTTCTGACAGCCCCGTAGCGGGCGCCGCCAGAACAAGGAGTTCAATTGAAATCAGTCTTTGCAGGACGAGACGCAGCCGTTGCCGGAGGCACGGAACAATCGCCATCGGTTCGCTGGGCGCTGGCCAGCCTTTCGCTGTCCATGCTGCTGTCCTCGCTGGGCACCAGCATCGCCAATGTCGGCCTGCCGACGTTGGCCCAGGCGTTCGCGGCCACGTTCCAGGAAGTCCAGTGGGTGGTCCTCGCTTATCTTCTCGCCATCACCACCCTGATTGTCGGCGTCGGTCGGCTCGGTGACCTCGTCGGTCGCCGACGGCTGCTGCTGGCCGGTATCTTCCTGTTCACCCTGGCTTCGGTGCTGTGCGGCGTGGCCCCGACGCTCCCGCTGCTGATTGCTGCCCGCGCGGCGCAGGGGCTGGGTGCGGCGATCATGATGGCCCTGACCATGGCGTTTGTCGGCGAGACGGTTGCAAAGGACCAGACGGGCAGCGCCATGGGCCTGCTCGGAACCATGTCGGCAATCGGTACCGCGCTCGGCCCATCGCTCGGCGGCGTCCTGATCGCCGGGCTCGGGTGGCCGGCCATCTTCTTCGTCAATGTACCGCTGGGCATCCTGACGCTGGTTCTCGCCCATCGCTTCCTGCCGGTCGATCGCCGGGTGACGAAGACAGGTAGGACCGGCTTCGACCATGTGGGTACGTTGCTGCTGGCCCTGGCGCTCGCCGCGTACGCACTGGCCATGACGATGGGCCACGGCAGTTTCGGCCCGATCAACGGAGCGCTGCTGCTCGCGGCCGTCGCCGGTGTCGGCCTGTTCGTGTTTGCCGAGACGAAAGCGGCGTCGCCCCTGATCCGCCTGGCGATGTTTCACAATCCGGTACTGAGCGCGGGCTTCGCCATGAGCGGCCTGGTGACGACCGTGGTGATGGCGACGCTGGTGGTTGGCCCGTTCTACCTCTCAGGCGCGCTGGCGCTCGACGCAGCGCGTGTCGGGCTCGTGATGTCGTCCGGTCCGATTGTCGCGGCGCTGGCGGGCGTGCCGGCCGGGCGCATCGTGGACCGCTTGGGCGCGCACCCCATGACCATCGCCGGGCTCATCGGAATGGCGCTCGGCTGCGCCATCCTGCCGATACTGCCGACGAGCTTCGGCGTGCCGGGTTACATTGCCCCGCTCGTTCCCATTACCGCCGGCTATGCGCTGTTCCAGGCGGCCAACAACACCGCCGTGATGACGAACATCCGACCGGATCAGCGCGGCGTCGTGTCCGGCATGCTCAACCTGTCGCGCAACCTCGGCCTCATCACCGGCGCGTCGCTTATGGGCACGGTGTTCGCCATCGGATCGACGACCAGCGACGTCATGAGAGCGCCTCCCGAGGCCGTCGCGGCCGGCATGCGGATCACGTTTGCCGTCGCCGCGGTTCTGATCGTCGTCGCGATCGCGATCGGCGTGGCAGGCCGCCATCTCCAAACTCGATCGATGCCTCCGGGACGCGCGTCATGACGCAAGCCGGCAACGCGAGTTTGGCGGTCTAACCGACGAAGTGCCGATCCCGTGTGGCAGGCGAATTTGCCGAACGCCCGTCGGACGATCCCGTCAGAACTTCAGGAACGGGGCCGTGTGTTGGCTGAATCACGGCCCAATGGGCTGGCAACCGCCGGGCAGCGCAGCGTTCGAGGATTTCGACAAGCCGGCCGGGCCGCGCGGTGCGGCGGATTCCTACTGTCTGGCCTTGACCAGGCGCAGGCTGTACGGATAGACGTGCAGGATGCCGTCATGGGCCTTGCGCGAACCGCGAATCATGCAGCCGAGGTCGAGCAGGGCAACTCCGATCAGGACGAAGACGCCGACCAGGATGTACATCAGCGCAATGCCCAGCAGTACCGCCAGCAAGATCAAGATCTGGAAGTTCAGCGCCTCGCGCGCCTGCTTTTCGACATAGGCCGACTTGCGTCCCATGCCCAACCAGATCGCGAGCGCAGCCAGTACCCCGCCAATCGGGGGAAGCAGCAGAATGGCGAATCCGGAAAGATGGGCCAAAGCGCCCCATCGTCTCTCCGCCGTGGTCACCTCAAGACGGTCCCCATCCATGCTTGCCTCCGGAGTGCTCATGTCGCGCCTGGCGAATGACTTGAGGAGGCACCGAAAAAGTTCGGCGTCATCCCCAGATGGTGCCCGGGGCAGGCTGTTCCCGCGAGCGTCGGGAGCGTCGGAATTCGTGCTGTCAACAACTTGGTGGCCCCCGCTTTCGCGGGAACGGCCAGGAATCCGCGCTGCATGCAATGACTGATCTTACGCCCTATCCCCAATTGCCCGATGAATTGCCCGATTGCCGGGACGCAGAGTCGCCGCGTGACCGGAATGAAGCGCTTAAGGGCGCGGCCAATCATGCAGGAGTTTGACATTGACCGGACGCCGTTCGGTCAACGATACTGGCGCGCATGCGTCCAAGTTCCGGAGCCTCGCCCTGGCATGCCTGGCTGGCCATTTCGCTGGTGCTGCTGGCCTCGCTGGCGTGGGGGCGGGATCCTCTGCGCATCGGCTCGAAGCGCTTCACCGAATCCTACATTCTGGCGCAGGTGCTGGCCCAGGCGGCGTCGCCGCATGCCGCGGTGGAGGTGCTTCCCGGGCTGGGCAACACCGCCATTGTGCTCGCCGCATTGCGCGCCGGCAGCATCGATGCCTACCCCGAGTACGCCGGCACCATCGCCCGGGAGATACTGAAAGACGACCAGGTCACCTCGATCGAGACGATGCGGGATCGGCTCAAACCGCTGGGTCTGGGGGTGGACATTGCGTTTGGCTTCAATGACGGTTACGCGCTGGCCATGCGCGCCGAGACGGCCGGCAGGCTGGGCATCGTCACGCTGGCGGATCTGGCTGGCCACCCCGAGCTGCGCTTCGGTCTGAGCAATGAGTTCATCGGTCGCGCCGACGGCTGGGCCGGCCTGGCCAGGCGCTACGGGTTGATGCAGCGGCCGCTCGGCCTGGACCACGGTCTGGCCTACGACGCGCTGGCGGCGGCCCAGGTCGATGTTATCGACATCTACACCACCGATGCCAAGATCGACCATCTGCACCTGCGCGTGCTGACGGACAATGCGGGCTATTTTCCGCGCTATGACGCCGTGGTGCTGTACCGGCTCGACCTGCCGCAGCGCTTTCCGGCGGCATGGGCTGCGATGCAGCGCCTGGCCGGCAGCATCGACGAGGCGGCGATGATCGCGATGAACGCCAGGGCCGAGCTGCAAGGCGAGGAATTCGCGGCCATCGCGCGGGAACACCTGGCGGGCGAACACAGCGCCAACAAGACCCCGGCGACCTTCTGGAGCAAGCTGTTCGGGCCGGATCTGCCGCGTCTGACGCTGCAGCACCTGGGCCTGGTGCTGATCGCCGTCGGCCTGGCGGTCGTCATCGGCGTGCCGCTGGCGGTGCTGGTGGCGCCCCATGCCGGCCCGCGCGGCCTGGTGCTGGGCGCCTGCGGCATGCTGCAGACGGTCCCCTCGCTGGCCATGCTGGCGATGCTGATCTCATGGGTCGACCGCATCGGCAGCCTACCGGCGCTGATGGCGCTGACGCTGTATGCGCTGCTGCCGGTCATGCGCAATACCTGCACCGGCTTGGCCGAAGTACCGGCCGGGCTGACGCTGGCCGGCATGGCGCTCGGCCTGACCCGGTCGCAGCGCCTGCGCTTCATCGAACTGCCGCTAAGCTTCCCCACCATCATCGCCGGCATTCGCACCGCGACCAGCATCGCCGTCGGCACCGCGACGCTTGCCGCGTTCATCGGCGCCGGCGGCTACGGCGAGCGCATCGTCACCGGTCTGGCCCTCAACGACAAGGAACTGCTGCTGGCCGGCGCGCTGCCGGCCGCGGCGCTGGCGCTGCTGTTCGAGGGCGCGTTCGCCTTGTTCGAGAAGAGTCGGCGGTGCGGGCACGGCGATTGATGCGGCTGCGCATCGAGGCGGACTTGCCCGGTGCGCCGCGGTTCCCGCTCAGTTCATCGGCGCCAGGCCCTCAAGCAAGGTCGGCAGGAGCTCCGCGACGGTCGGGTGAATGTGCACCGCGCGATTGATCACGGTGCAGGGCAGGCGCGCCGTCATCACCTCGAGAATCGCGTGAATCACTTCGTCGCCATGCACGCCCAGAATCGCCGCGCCGAGGAGCTGGCGGGTCTCGGCATCCACCACGACTTTCATGAAGCCCGCCGTTTCGCCCATTTCGCGCGCGCGGCCGACCCGCGTCATCATCATCTTGGCGGCCAGCACCGGCCGCCCCGTGCTTGCCGCCTGCGCATGCGTCATCCCGACGCGCCCCAGCGGAGGATCGACGAACAGCGCATAGGCGGGAATGCGTTCGCTGACCCGGCGCGCCTCGCCATCGAACAGGTTGGCGGCGACGATCTCGTAGTCGTTCCAACTGGTATGCGTGAAGGCGCCGCGTCCGTTGCAGTCGCCCAGTGCATATACCCCTTCGGCGGTGGTCGCCAAACCCTCATCGACGATGATGTAGCCGCGCGCGTCGGTCTCGATGCCCGCCGCCGCCAGCCCCAGATCGTGCGTGTTCGGCACGCGGCCGGTCGCCAGCAGGATATGCGAGCCCTCGACCGGCGGCGTCTCGCTGGCGCATTCCGCCGCAATCGCCACGCGTTCGCCGCGACGCTGCAAGCCGATGCAGGTGGCGCCCAGGCGAAACTCGATGCCCTCCGCGGCGAGGATGTCGCGGATCGCCTCGGAGACGTCCTCATCCTCGCGGCCTACCAGGCGCGGCCCGGCCTCGACCACGGTGACCCGGCTGCCGAAGCGGCGGTAGATCTGCGCGAACTCCAGGCCGATGTAGCTGCCGCCGACCACGATCAGATGCTCCGGCAACTGGTCGAGGTGCATGATGCGTTCGTTGTTCAGGAAGGGTACCTCGTCGATCCCGGGCATGTCCGGCACCGCCGCGCGGCCGCCGACATCGATGAAGATGCGCGGCGCTTCCAGTTCGCGCTCGCCGACACGCAGGCGGCGCGGCCCGCTGAACTGCGCGTGCCCTTCGATCACCGTGACATTGCGCGCACCGTCGAGCCAGGCGCGAACGCCGCTGCTTCCCTGCTCGACGATGCGATCCTTGCGCGCCTTGACCCGCGCCATATCCACCCGCACCGCGGAATCGATCACCACGCCGTAGTCGCCGGCATGCCGCGCGACGTGCGCGGCGCGGGCGCTGGCGACCAGGGTCTTGGTCGGCACGCAGCCATTGTTCACGCAGGTGCCGCCGAAGCGGTGTCGCTCGACCAGCGCCGTCTTCAGGCCCTGCTTGCCGCAACGTACCGCCAGCGGCGGGCCGGCCTGGCCCGCCCCGATCACAATCGCATCGAATTGCTCGGACATTGTTTGGCCCTTTCTCGACGCGTCCGGCGGCCGCGCCGCCGCGCAACGCGGAGTTACTCTACGCCTTCCGGGATCGCTTGCGGGGCTCTGATCTTGGTTCGCCTGACTGACAGTCGCCGCGTTGCCCGCGCCAACTCTCGCCGGCGCTCTGTCCGACGATTAGCGCCTATAGTCACATCCTGATCCCTTGGCCGCCGCGGTGACTACAGGGATTGAACGCGCAAACCCTGCGATGGGTTGCGACGCTGCTGCCAGGATGCAAGAACACCGCGTGGTGCTTGTTGCATTCAGTCGCGAGTCAACTTTGCTGCCGGCGCAGGCGCTCTGGCGGAGATTTTGCCAACCAGCGGCTCGCGCAGGGGAACACTGACCGCGCTGTTGTCCACACGCAAGCTGCCGGTAGCAGTGCTTTCGACCGTAACCTTGTCCTGCTTGCGGAGGGTGTAAGACCCTTCATATACACCCGGTCCGGTTTCCGCCAACGCCACGTCGCCGGTTGCGCCGTAGATCTTGACTATCGCAGTTCCGCCGGGACTGCCGCGCAGCGTAAACGCCAGCTTTCCGCCCGGAAGCGCTTTTGCCAGCGGGATGACCTCAAAGCCGGCAATTTTCGGGGTGGTATCGGCAGGGGACAATTGCTGGGCGCGAGCCTGACTCAGCGGAGACATCAGCGCATAGCAAGCTGCCAAGGCGCACCAGCGGTGGACGGTCCTCTTCTGCATTTTGATGCCTCGCTAGACATGCCAATTGCGGTGGAGATGCTGGAAGTCCCTCAGTTGGCGTGCCGCGGCCTCACGCTCCATTGCGCTGGCTTGCTGTGCTTGCCCCACAATCTGATCACGCCGCCCGGCGGCGACCAGCTTCGTGTCACCGCTCAGTTCGCCCCAGACTTCCTTCATCTTTCCAGCGAACCGCCGGCAGATGCCTTCGAAACGCGTTCCGTTCATTGCGCTCTCCTGCGCTGGTCAAGGCGCAACTGCGAGTTGACCCTCCGGCAATTCCTCGCATGTTGAATCTGACACTGGATTCGGTCTGTGCGCCACCGCACACTCCTCGCCGCCGTTGCGGCGGACTTGTCACCGCCGGCGGTGGCGGTGAATTTGATCGCTACCGGGTTGCGCGAACTGCCCACCATCCCTGGACGAACCGAAGTGCCCGCGACGGCAACCTGTGGTTACATGCAATGGGCATGGCGGGCTCGGCAGCGCCGTGGAAGCATCGAACGGGCGGCGTGTGCGCTAGCGCACAGACTATCGCTTCCGGTCGCCTAGACTGGCGCTTGACCATTGCGAATGCGCGTGACGTTCTTCATTTGAGGCGCTGATCAATTGCGGATTTGTTCTTCGCCGACGACAAGAAACTTGAAGGAATGTCACTATGGAAATATCGAAGAGTTGGAGATTGCTGGGTGTTACCTTGCTGGTGCTCGGGGGGCTCGGCGCATGCGACAAACCGGGCTCCGCAGAGTCCGCAGGCAGACGACTCGACCAGGCGGCAGATGCAACTGCCAAGAAGATTGACCAGACCACCGATGCGGCCGGCAGGAAGATGGGCGAAGTTGCGGACAAGGTGGGCGAGAAGCTTGGCGAGCAGCGTGCAAAAGCCGGCTCGGCCATCGAGGACACCGAAATCACGGCCCGGGTCAAGGCCTCGATTTTTGCCGAACCCGGCCTGCGGACGCTGCAGATCAGCGTCGATTCCGTCAACGGCGTGGTGACATTGACCGGATCGGTCGATACGCAGGCGAACAGTGACAAGGCCAGGGCATTGGCCGCTGCCGTCGCAGGCGTAAGCAAAGTCGACAACAAGCTAATGCCCACGTCGTAGGCCGCCGTACCTGGGCTTCGTACCTCAACATGGGTTCCAGATCCCTGGCTCACCGGGCGGTTTCTGACAGGGATTGAAATGAACGGCCGCCAATGCCTTCTGCTTGCCGCAGTGATCCTTTCCGCCGTAAGCGGATGCGCGTCACTTCCGCCGGGTTCGGATTTTCCCCGGCACGAGTCTCTGGCACTGGCCCACCCTGAAGAAACCCGGCTGGGCAATCAATTTCAGAATTCCGCGCGTGAACATGCCGGCCACTCCGGTTTTCGACTGGTTCAAGTCGGCGTTGATGGCTTCCTGACGCGGGTGCAGATGATCAATGCTGCCGAACGGACGCTCGACCTTCAATATTTCATTTTGCGCGGCGACGAAACAGGGAAGCAGCTTACCCGCGCCGTGTTGAGTGCCGCTGACCGCGGCGTGCGAGTGCGTGTGTTGGTCGACGATGGCGAAACGGTCGGCGGGGACGATCAGATTTCCGCGCTCGCGGCGCATCCTGCGGTCGAGGTACGGATTTTCAACCCATTCGTTTATCGGGGCAGCCTCCAGGTGTTGCGCGCCGCCGAATTCATGTTCAATGCCTCGCGCCTCGACTACAGAATGCACAACAAATTGCTGGTCGCTGACAATGCAGTGGCCATGGTCGGCGGCCGCAATATCGGTGATCAATATTTCCAGATAGACCCTGATTCCCAATTCGCCGACGACGACGTATTTGCCGCCGGCCCGATCGCCACGCAACTCTCGGCAACCTTCGACGAGTTCTGGAATAACGGTCTGTCGATTCCGGCCGAGGCGCTTTCGCACAAGAAGTCATCGCATTCGGCATTGGTTGAACATCGGGAGGAACTGAATGTCCAGCGCCACGAGTTGAAGGCCGAAGGCATTGACTATGTGACGCGGATTGCCTCCGGCGAGCCCTTCAACGGTATCGTCTCCGGGCGCTTGCCGCTGATCTGGGCGCACGCGGAACTGATCAGCGACAGCCCGGACAAGAAGCAGGTGGAAAATGGCACGATGCTGGGCCGGCTGATGCATCGCGCGGTGGCCAATGCGACCAAGGATGTTCAGTCCGAGTTGCTGATGATCACGCCCTACTTGATACCGGGAGCCGAGGGCATGCAGTTGTTCAGGGATCTGCGGCAGCGCCAGGTGCGTGTGCGCATCCTGACCAGTTCACTCGAATCCTCGACAGTTTTGCTGGCACAAGCCGGGTATATGAGTTACCGGAGACCGCTGCTTGAAAATGGCGTGGAGCTCTATGAGATCCGCTCGCTTCTGGGTAATGCCAGCGGCAGCGGCCAAACGAGGGCGATGTCGCGTTTTGGCAACTATTCATTGCACGCCAAGATGTTCGTATTCGACCGCCGGAGACTGTTCATCGGATCCATGAATTTCGATCAACGATCAATGCATCTCAACACGGAAATCGGCTTGATCATTCACAGCCAGGAACTGGCCGAACAGATTGCCGCGCGGTTCGAAGCCATGGTGCAGCCGGCAAATTCCTACATGCTGGCACTGCGTTCGATGCAGCCGGGGGAGGCACCGAGCCTGGTGTGGCGAACCCAGGAAGACGGCCAGGCGATCGAGTACGCTTGGGAACCGGCCCGCAGTGCCTGGCAACGCTTCAAGGTCGATTTGCTGTCGCTGCTGCCACTGGATAGCGAGCTATGAAGCCTGGAGTTGCGGTGGCTGCGGCATGGATGGGCCTCCTGATAACGCAGTGCGCGCGCGCCGAGCCGCCGAAGAATGTACAAAACCAAGTCAATTTTCTGCTGGGCTATGTCGAGGGATCCGGATGCGAGTTTTATCGCAATGGCCGCTGGTACGACTCCCGGGCGGCGCAAGATCACCTGCGGGACAAATACAATTATCTGGCCGCTCGAAACTTGATCCAGACCGCGGAGGATTTCATTTCAAGGGCAGCTACGGCCAGTAGTTTCAGCGGTCAGCCCTACCAGGTACGGTGCAATGGCGGGGCAGCGATCGCGAGCGGCCAATGGCTACGCGAAGAACTGCCACGATTTGCCACGTTCTGGTGAAAGGCTGGGTTCGTTCCTTCGGGAACCTAGGCCGGTCGGTGCCGGCACGAGCCACGCGAGGAACTTTTCGGATTGGTGGCTATTCTCGGTGATCCGGATTCTCAGTCGTCTTTCTTGACTCGAACGGTGCTAAAGACCGAGGTGACGCCTTCGGTCGCTCGTGCGAGTGAGTAGGCTTTGTCCGCTTCCTGCGCAGTCCTGACAGTTCCGGACATCATCACCTCGCCCTGGCTGGAGGTATCGACCTTTATGTGCGCCAGGCTACCCATCCTTTCGTCGGCCAGCTTGGCCTTGATCTTGATCGTGATGACCGAGTCCTTGACGAAGGTTAGGGGATGCGTGCGGTCAGTGTCACGATCTTCGGCATGGGCCGCGACGGGAACCAGCATTGTGCCCATGATGACGCAGGCAGCGGCGAGTTTGGTTTTCATTGGATGTTCTCTTTCGACGTGGTGGAAAGTCTGCATCATCGGACCATTCGCAGCGCATATCTGTTCGCTGCCGCACACAAAAACAGAACAAGGCAGTCCAGGACCCGGACGAACAATGTCGGGGACATTCTGTGTGCTACCGCACAGAGTCTCAACGCTGGTTGTCCCATAGTGCAATCAGACAGTGTCCGGTGCCTCAAGACGCTTTGCCTGTCGTGTCGCTCAATTCTCAACATAATTTCTTGGCGGGAGACAAATCATGATCAACAAAATCCTTACGTCGCTGTTGGCTGCGCTGTTCGTGGTGGGCGTGTTCGGCACCGTTGCCGGTTGCAATACGGTCGAGGGTGTTGGCAAGGACATTCAGAAGGGCGGCACCGCCATCAAGGACGAAGCCAACGAGCACAAGTAGCATTCAAGACCGCTGTACTTGCCAGCGACGAATTGACTGCCCGCGCGCGGTGGTTCGGTGCGACATTCCTTGAGTACTTTACCGCCAGTAGCCTAGCGCCCCAATCAGGGAAATGCAGATGAATTCCGGCTTGTCTTCATTGCGATCACGTACCGGCGGTGTGCGACACGTAATTTTGGTTCTCGGCTTAGTCCTGCCGCTGATCGCCCGTGCGGAGCTTTCCAATGATTCCTTGCTCGGGCCGGGACTGCGCTCGCGACCGGCCTACGACGGTTCCGGCGATCAACGCACGGAGCTGGTTCCGGTTCTCCGCTACTTCGGCCAACCGTGGTTCGCGCGGTCGACGCAGGGCGTGCTCGAGGGCGGCCTGCGAATGGAACTGCTGCCTGGGCTCCACGGTGGGGTCCAACTTGCCTACGAGCCGGGGCGGGCGACAAGCGAATCCGAGTTTCTGAAAAGTCACGGTGTCTCGGCTGTCGACCGCGGGGCATCGCTCGGCGCGCATCTCGAATGGGATCACAAGTTCGGACCGGTGCCGATTACATTGCTCGTGCGCACGCGCCAGCATACCGACTCCGGGCGCGGCGCGCAGGCCGACCTCCGCCTCAGCGTTGGCGCCTACCGCAGCGGCCGCTTTGCCGCCGGCCTGTTTACCCAGGCGACATGGGCCGACGCGAAATCAACCGGTTCCTTTTACGGAATTACACCGCAGCAGGCGGTTGCCACGGGTTTGCCGGCGTTCGGAGCGCGCGGCGGGCGGTTGTTTGGCAGCATAGGGCTGCTGTGGTCGGTCGACCTGAGTCATAACTGGATCATGGTCGGCAGCATGGAGTCGAGGCGCTTGCAGGGTGACGCCGCGCGCAGTCCGCTTGCCGAGCGCCGCTCCAACTACTACGGAAGCGCCGGCCTCGCCTATCGTTATTGAAGCGATCATCAAACCCACGAGCCGCTCCGTTGCGGCGCTGTGCCGCCTGACCGTCGCCGGGGTCGGGCGCTTCTATGGCAAGCCAAATCTGCTGACTGACATCGTCACTCTCGCCTTTCCTTCCGTTGGTCCGTCCAGGGATTGTGTTTCTGCTCGCGCGACTCGGCCCTCGGGGCCACGCCGGGATCCGCGGGCGGTGATTTTTCGGCGGCAACCGGGAGCGGATGTTCGGCGGGCCTTGCCCCGGGCGCGGTCTTCCCCGGTTGATGGGCGATGGGCGTCGGCGGGGCGACTTGGGGTGGCATGACCGGCGTGGCAGGTGCCGCGAGTTGCGGCGGAGCCACCGCTTGTCGGCGTTGCTCCGCGATTTCGCGGCGCTCGGCCGTTCCGCGCTGCTCCGGCGGTTGCGTCATCCGTGCCGGCGCCGCGACCGGGGCCGGCGCGGCCACTCCGGCTGCCGCGGGCGCGTCGACGGGCTGCCGGCGTTGCTCACCCCGGTCGCGTCGCCAGGAACTTTCACGGGACTCCGATGGCGGGGCGGCTTGTGGAGTGGCGACGGTTTGCGGCGTGTTGACGGGCTGCGGAACGCTGGCGGGTGGTCCGCGCCGTTCGCGCCGGCCATCCTTCCCGGAATTTCCGCGCTGCTCCGGCAATTGCTCCGCCGCCGCGGCAGGCGTCGCTGACACGGGCGCAGCGGGTGTCCTTCGCTCATCGGCGTTGCCGCGGTCACGTGCCGGGCTGGCATCCGGTGCCGTCCGCGGCGGACGCACCGTCGTCGGCGCTTCCCGCGCCGGTACCACGTTGACTACGGTCGTCGGCGCGCTCGTGGCCGGTTTCACTTCCCGGCGGGAGCCGTTGTCGAGCGGCTGCCCCGGGTTATCTGTCAGTTCCTGCCGCTGCCGGGCGGCGAAGCCGAGGCGTGTTGCAGGTGGCGCGGAGCGGGCGACGACCGGTCGCTCGAAGCTGCGGGAGGGCGAACTGTCGCGCTGGGCGGCCGCGCCACGCACGCTACGCTCGGTCGGAACCGCATGTGGCGCGACCGCGACCGGCACGCTGGTGATCGATGCCCGGGGCGCCTGGACCACCGCCCTGGCGACCGGTTGCGACTGCACGAACACCGTGGTCGGCACGGCGACGACGGCACCCGGCACACGCCGGTTGGCGTAAACGATATTGGTTACTTTCGTGGTGTTGTAGGTTCTGTGAATGACGGTGTTGGTGACGACCGTGTTGCTTTGATTGACATGCTCGACATAACGGCGGCTCGCGGCATACGGAGGCCGGTAGACCTCGCGCGGCGCCAACGGAAACCACGCGATGCCACCGACATTGCCGCTGGTGATCGCCAGTTGGAAGTTGCTGCCGCCGACGAAGGCTACCAGCGCCGGTGCGTAGTAGGCCCGGCTGCGGGTCGGACCGGGCACCCAGGCCCAGGTGCCGCCGAGATTGGCCCAGCGACCGTAATGGGACACGGCGTAGCCCCAGGGTGCGTCATCGATCCAGGTCCAGCCCCAGGGGGCTACCCATGCCCAATGTCCGTCGCTATAGGGTGCCCAGCCGACGGAAACTCGATTGGGAACCCAGACGCTGCCGTAGCTTTCGTTGTCGCGCCACGAGCCGTACGCATCGAGATCCTGATAACCGACGACGTCCGGCGATACATAGCGGGCAGAGCGCGAGTTGTCGAGCGCGCTGTCGCGGCCACGCGACCACTGGTCGAAGTCGTCGAGGCGCGGCGCATCGACGAACTCATACTGGCGCAGGCCGGTACCGAAGAAGCGATACGCTTGCCGCGTATCGACGAGATAGGCCGTGCCGTCGCTGTACACCTCCCCCGCGCCCTTGCGCACGAAGATTGTCGTCGCACGGCCGTCGGGATCCACTTCGATCCGGTATTCACCCGGGCTACGCAGGGTAAAGGCGAGATTGGGAGTGTCCACCTCGAACAACTGGCCGGCCTCCATGCGCCGCACACGGACGTTCAACGTACCCTGGGTCAGCTGCAGTTGGGCAATCCGGTCGTCGAGGTTCACAACGGATACGCCGGTGTCGGCGCTCATGCGAACCATTGCGCCGCCGACCTGGATTTCGGCCCGCGAACGCGCATCCGCCCAAAGGCGGTCGCCGGGAGTCAGCGGACGATTGATCGTCGCAACAAGCCAGTCATTTTCCCCTGCCGGCGAAAAACTGACGTCGCCGGCCAGGTAACCCAGCCGTCCGACGCGGGCCGGGGGGTCGGCGCTGGCAATGGCGCTGAAGCTGAGCATTGCCACGCCGGCAAGGAAGGCGAAAACACGAAGACGTCGGGCGGGTAGGAGCATGATGATTCCTTTCAGTGAGCGAGGAGCACCATACCGGGTGCGGCACGCTTCGTCCGTGCGATAGGACACCTATCCCGCCCTGCATTCCCCAGCGCGGATGAGCGCCGCGCCACTTGTGCGCGCGGGATGGTTTCGATCAGTGTCCGGACCGGCCAAGGCAACAAGTGTACAGGTCAGCTTGCTGCAGGGTGGTCGGTGGCAGGGGAGTGCGCATCGATAAGCCCTCGCCGCAGATTCTCTCTGGCCCGTGCTGCCAGTTTCCGCTATTTGCCGCGGATGCTGTCGAGTTCCTCCTGTTCAAGTTGTTCCAAGTCCAGGAGCGAGTTGTGCGCTCCTTCGATGGAGCCAGTCAGTACCCTTGCGAATGGCCGGTAGCCGCTCTGTCCGCAACTCGTCAAGCTGCAGTCAACTCCAGGACTCCAATGGCAGCCAGGAGGCCCGCCATTGCGTCGGCAGTTCTCCACGGCGCTCCAATGCCGGTGCGTCCTTCCATCTTTCTTTCGGGTCTTGCAGCCCGCAACGATCCCGGAAATTCGTGACAACGACCGCGAATAGCGGAAGTCGGCCTAGCCCTGCGGCTACCCGTCAGTACGGTTGCCGAAGAGTAGATTCCAATCCAGTGCTTTCTGACGTATTCTAAAAGCGGCAAAGTTTGGCGATTCAGTGAGAAGAATCGGGCGAAGGATGGTCATGGTCTTTCGTGGTTTTCTTGTTGCCCTCGCTTGTGCGATCCGGGCTGCCGTTGCGTTGGCGGCGGACGGCGCAACCCCTGCGGCCGACCCTGCCGAGTCGCTGCCAACCCTTCCCTATTCCCCGGTGGTCGAGGCACGTCTTGCCTTGACTTCTGACTTTCGCGCCATTCCTCCCGGCGGGCGAGTGGAGCTGACCCAGAAGGACAAAAAAGAGCAGGCTGCCAGCCTGGGACTGACGACCGCGCTGGGTGCGGCGGGTAGTGCCACCGCGGCATCCGCCAGCGTGGTCGGTGCTGCGATGTATGTGATGATCGCCGGTTTCAATCAGTCAGAGGAGAACCAACGCAATGATCTCGGTCGCCTGATTGAAAGTATCGATTTTCCCTCGCTTGTTGAAAAGTCTGTGGTAGCCCTGTTGCGAGCACGGCAGCCTGGCGAGCCCGATGCGGCCACGCTGCAGGTTTTGATTCGGCGCTACGGCTTGATTCAAGGCAGCAGGGGGCCGGGCGATCCGCTCTGCCTGATTGTCGAAGGCGACATTGTCTTGCTGGTGCAAAGGTCTGAACGCCATCGCAGCCAGGTTGCGATCTGGCCGAACAGCAAACAGGATGGCGCCCCGCCGGCGAGCTGCGCGTCGCGCTCCGCCTTGCTCGCCAACGACGGCAAATTGTTGCGTCGCTTGTTCGCCGACTATGGCGACATTCTTGCCGCGTTGGCCGCGCGCCGATTGCCGGAACTACCATGGCGATAAGAGCGCCGCGCTGCACACTGGATGTACTGCTCTGGGCAGCACTGAGCCTGTCGGGTTGTGCCCACAACTGGCAATCGGGCGAAGCGGTGACCCCAATGACTTTCAAGCTGCCCGAATCCCGAGTCGGGCGCGGCGTCGGCAACCTCAAGCATCTGGTGGTATTGCCCGCGCTGTATAACGCCGGTTGGTCGGAGTCTTTTTCCAGGGTCCATTGCGTGACCTCCGCCGAATTCATCAGAAACGCCATTGCCGATCAGACTGCGCAGTTCCTCGCCAATTCCAAGGATTATCGGATCGTTGTAACCGAGGATCGCGTCGTGGAAGGCGCCCCGGCCCCCGGGAACAAGGATCTCCTCACAGAATATTCCAAGCGCCTGTACGAAGCCCGCGACGGCGGACCGTCAGCGGAAATCGCCGATGTGGCACGGCGGATCGCCATGATCTACAAAGCGGATGGAATAGTTCTCGTCCGTGGCGACTACACGTCGGAAGACCCGATTACTGTACCGCTAATGCTCCTGGGCGTAACCAAACCGGGGCTTACCGTCGAGGCATGGATAGTCGAGGCCGCGAGTGGCCGAGTGGTTTGGCGCGGAAGTAGCTGGGCCCCGGGGTGCCACTGGAACGTCGAGCCGGCGTTTACCGACCTGGAGAACGCCATACCGGATGCGCTGATGCGCTGACAGGAGACCCCTATGCGTGGCGCTGCGCTTTCCTGCCCTGCAACAGATATGCGAGTCCTTGCAGATTCCCGATGTCGTCGATCGCAATATCGTGCGACGGGTTGCACCGGGCAATCGAATATCAGTGTCATGAGTCGTTCGCGTTCGCCAATCCGATTGCGCGTCGTCGTCTGGTTCGCATTGCTGATTTCCGCTGCCGCACTGGCGCAGACTGCCACGCCCGCTGGCGTTCAGCCAATCGACACGCGAGACGAAAGTCCCCTGATGGCCCCGAATTACATGTCCGGCTTGCGGCGCTTCGCGATTCTTGCCGTGCGCTATGTTCCGGAACGTTCCGAAGCCTACGCTCAAGCGCGAAGCGTGCGCAGGGAAACGGAAGCAGGTACGGCCGTTGGTGGAGTCATAGGCTTTGGCGCGGGGGCTGCTTCGTGCGCAACGATCGCCGCGATCCCTCAGACGGCGGTGGTGTGTTTCATGGGCGCGAGTATATGGAGTGGAATCGGCGCCGTCACCGGCGGAATTCTCGCCAACTCCATGGCAAGAAACGACTCAACGACCCCCTTCGCCCTGGGCACGCACGTCACAGTCGCCGCATCGCTGTTGCGGGCCGGGGATGCCAGTCCGGACGATCTGTTGTGTGAGGAGGTTCGTGTCACAGCAGCAGCGCTTCCGGCGAAGGCGTTTACGCTCCTGAATATAAAGCCGCATCCCGCGGTCGAAGTCGACTACCGGAAATTCGCAGCGACAGCAACGGAATACGACGCCGTCCTCGAAGTGACTGTCCTCGGCCTGTATCTTGCAGCCAAAGCGCCCGGGGAAGCCGAACGCTTCGTGCTCCCGGTTCGTGCGCGCGTCGTTCGCATGTCGGACCTGAAGGTCCTGGCCGATATCGTTCTGATGCATTCAACGGAAGAACGCAGCCCCGACGATTGGCGGGCTCATGATGCAGCCAAGTTACGCATCGCAATTGCCGATTCCAGCCGTGTTGTCGGGCAGCGTATCGTTTCGCAACTGCTCGTCGGCAATCAGGCCGACGTTGTGCGGTAACCGTCCATGCGCAGATGTTTCAGCGCTCTGCTGGTCTTGATCGGAGCCGGCTGTGCGGCGGTTCCGACGCGCGATACTGCGGTAGTCCATCTGAAGCAGTCGATTACCTCTCCGTTTGTAGGTGTCGATTTTCTTAGCGTTGAACTGCGGGCTCCTGCATTGAAAACAGTCGGGTGGTCGGCGACAGTCAGCCCCGGCAAGCAGTCGATCAGCGTGCTGGCCCTCAAGGGCCCACACGGTCTCTTCGGCACCTTCCCGATGCTGGGCCGTTGCAGCGGTCTCGTCAGATTCGACGCGCTTGCCGGAAATGAATACAACATCGAGTTCTTCCGGAACGAGGGCTCCGGCGCGCTTCAGGTCGTTGATGTCGCGACCGGGTTCGTGGTCGATCATGTACCTTGCAAAGAACGAAAATGAGCTGCTTTGTCGCACCTGAG
>WBZP01002010.1_pt1 | contig 24055 bp, 21 predicted proteins | sample 5204301 | NCBI WGS metagenome assembly WBZP01 (sample SAMN12412401, study PRJNA552823) | activated sludge metagenome | isolation source: activated sludge from nitrification reactor of wastewater treatment plant... | place: USA: Pennsylvania | collected 2017 | reverse complement strand
TCAGTTTTTGCTCTTCCGGCTTGGTCGACCGCAACAGGCGGGCGACGTAGTAGGTGTTGGACAACGCAACGCCGCATTCGCCGGCGGCGACCGCCTTGATCTGGTCGGTGTCGCCGCCTTTCGGCGCGCGCGCGAAATTGGCGACCATGCCCCGAGCCCAGGCTTCGGCCCTGGCTTCGCCTTCGTGGGCGATGACCGATGCCATCAGCGACAGGTTGTAGGGATGGGAACCGGAGCGCGAGCACAGCTTGCCCTTGAGCCGCGGGTTGGCCAGGTCGTCGTAGGTCTGCACGTCGCCCGGCTTGATTTCGGCCTTGTTGTAGACGATGACGCGGGCGCGGGTCGAGAACGAGTACCAGTCGTCGGTGCGCAGATTGGCGGGAATGCGGGCAGCGAGCGCCTTTGCCGAAACCGGTGCGAAGAGACCCAGTTCGTGCGCCTTGGCGAGGCGCGCGGCATCGACCGTCAGGAAGACGTCGGCCGGGCTGTTGCCGCCTTCGTTCCTGATGCGCTCGAGCAGTTCGTCTTCCTTGCCTTCAATGCGGTTGATCCTGATCCCGGTCTGCTTCGTGAAGTTTGCATAGAGCGCCTCGTCGGTCTGATAGTGGCGGGCCGAGTACAGGTTGAGCACGTTTTCCTCGGCGTGGACCGACAATGCCAGCGTGGCGAGGGCGGTGGCGGCGAGGCGGACAAGCGACTTCATGCGGTGTGCTCCATTGGTTGAATAAGAATAATTAACATTCTAGGATGCTATGCGTGAGATGTAAATGCGAATTGTTATTGAAACGGGATGAAAAAAATGCGGCAGGACTGCCGCATCGGATGCTCAGTTTCCGTCGATGATCCGTCGGGCGCCGTTGTAGCGCTTGATCCAGTAACTGTCTTCCATGTTCTCGACGCGAACTTCGGCGCCGGTACGCGGAGCATGCAGGAAGTGGTTGTCGCCGAGATAGATGCCGACGTGCGAGAAGGCGCGGCGCATGGTATTGAAGAAGACCAGGTCACCCGGCTTGAGCTGGCTCGTATCGATGTGCTGGCCCACCTGACTCATCTCGGCCGCAGTGCGCGGCAACTGCGCGCCCAGGCTGTCCTTGAACACCAGGCGGACGAATCCGCTGCAGTCGAGGCCGCTGCTCTCGTCGTTGCCGCCGAAACGATAGCGGACGCCAACCAGTTTCAGGCCCTGCAGGATGACGTCCTGAGCCACATTGGTATAGCGTTCGAAGAAGGATTGCGGCTCGTCGGCCTTGCGGACCGACTCGGTCGCTGAAGCCGTGACGACGGCTGACGCGAAGCTCGCGGCCAGCAAAAAGGAGGAGAGAAATTTACGCATAGTGGCGGAATATATTTGAAATGCTGCAGGCTGTAAAGAGACTTTGCCGAATAAGAGGTAGTCGCAGCGCGGGGAATCGGGTCGCCGGACTATGTTCATTCCCTATAATTATGAATACAATTTGCCCTCCAAGAAGCGAGGAACACCATGCAATCCTTCAAGGCACTGCTGATCGACGAAGTTGACGGGAAGGTCTCCAGCGCTTTTGCGACGCTGGATGGAACGCGTCTCGACCCGGGCACCGTGACCATTCGTGTCGCCTATTCCAGCGTGAACTACAAGGATGCCCTGGCGGCGACCGGCGCCGGCAAGATCATCCGGCGCTTCCCGTGCATTGGCGGCATCGATCTCTCGGGGACTGTAATCGAGAGCGCCGACCCGCGCTTCGCGCCGGGTGATCCGGTGATCGCGACCAGTTTCGACATCGGCGTATCGCATCACGGGGGTTATTCCGAGATCGCCCGGGTTCCCGGCGACTGGGTCGTTCCGCTGCCGGCCGGGCTGTCGCTGTTTGACGCCATGGCGCTGGGAACGGCTGGCTTCACGGCGGCGCTCGCCGTCGTGCGGATGGAGGAGAACCGGTTGGCGCCGGGCAACGGCCCGGTCATCGTCACCGGCGCGACCGGCGGCGTCGGCAGTCTGGCGGTCGACATCCTGGCCGAGCGCGGCTATCACGTCGTGGCGCTGACCGGCAAGGAGAGCGAGGCGGATTACCTGCGCGGCCTGGGCGCTGCCGAGGTGATGTTGCGCGGCAGTCTCGATCTGGCGAAGATCCGTCCGCTCGACAAGGCGCGCTGGGCTGGCGCGGTCGACAACCTGGGGGGCGATGTTCTGGCGTGGATCGCCAGCACGATGGCGCAGGGCGGCACGATCGCGAGCATCGGACTGGCGGCGAGCATGAATCTGAACACGACGGTCGCGCCGTTCATCCTGCGCGGGGTGTCGCTTCTGGGAATCGATTCGGGGTATATTCGGGAACCCTATCGGAGCGGGGTATGGCAGCGTCTCGCCAGCGACCTGCGACCGCCGCATCTGTCCGGGATGGCGCGCAGGATCGGTTTTGCCGACCTGCCGGCCACGTTCAACGAATATATCGCTGGCCGTGCCAAGGGACGGGTTGTCGTGGAGATAGGCGGAGAGTGAGATGACGGATCCGGTCCGTATTCTGGTTGTCGATGATTCACGACTGGTGCGGATGGCGCTTGCCCGAAACCTCAAGGGAAGCTTTGACGTTAGCGAGGAGGGCGACGGCGAGGCGGCCTGGCAGCAACTCCTGCTCGACCATTCGATCCGGGCGGTGATCTCCGACCTGCAGATGCCCAAGCTTGATGGCGCCGGGCTGCTGCAAAGGGTGCGGGCATCCAAGCAGCGCCGCCTGCAGGAGATGCCTTTTATCGTCGTTTCCGGCGAGGAAACCGAAGAGGAGCGCGAACGGGTGCGGGTGCTGGGAGCTTCCGACTTCGTGACCAAGGGTGCTGGCAGCGCCGAGATCCTGACCCGCCTGAACAATCTGCTGGCCCTTTCGGCTGCCCGCGAGAATCTGGAAGCCGGGCGCGAGAGCATGGTTCAGGACCCGTCCAGTGGCCTTTTCTCGCGCAAGTACCTGGAACACCAGGCCTCGCAGGCGCTGTCGCATGCGGCGCGCTCGGGGGTCGACCTCTGCATCATGGTCCTCGGCTTCGATGCCTTTGACCGGGTGCGCGAACGCCTCGGGCCGGATCTGGCGGAACGGGTGGGTACGCGTTTCGCCAAGATGCTCGCGGGCAAGGTGCGAACCGAGGATTCGCTGGGGCATTTCGGACCCGGTCAGTTCGCCATCGTTGCGCCGGGAACTTCGCCGCTGGTGTTCACGGCGTTTGCCGAGCGCGTCCGGGAAGCCGTCGAGGTCGCGCATGTCCCGGTTCAGGGGCAGCCGGTTTCCCTGACCGTGAGTATCGGCGTGGCCAGTGTGCCGCCCGATCACGCGGACACCGCGCTGGCGCTGCTGGACCTGGCGGGTCGGCGGATGCGCGAGGGCATGCAGGCTGGCGGCAACCGCATCGTCGCCGGCGACGGCGTGCCGGCAAAGCTGCGCCAGCTCAAGGTGCAGAGGGCGCTGGAACTCATAGCCGCGCGTCGCAGCGAAGTCGTAAACCCGCATCTTGGTCAGCTTGGCGTCGAACTCCTGCCGCTGCTGCATCTGATGGATCGGGAATTGGGATTGAATCTGCCGTTGGCAGACATTGAACGCCGCTTTCGTGACCGGACAAGCTAGAAAAACAATCCGGCAATTTTCTTTTGTGCAGGGTAACCACGCTGGAGGGAGTCATATGACGACGTACAAGGAGTTTCACCGGTATTCCATCGACAATCGGGACGCATTCTGGACCGAGCAGGCCAAACTGGTCGACTGGAAGGAGCCATTCACCCAGGTCTGCGACTATTCGCGTCCGCCGTTCGCCAAGTGGTTCGTCGGCGGCAAGACCAACCTGTGCCACAACGCTGTCGACCGCCATGCGGCGAAGCGTCCGAATGACCGGGCGCTGATCTACGTCTCGACGGAAACCGACCAGGAGAAGGTCTACTCCTTCGCCGAACTGCAGCGCGAGGTCGAGCGCATGGCGGCGATCTACAGGAGCCTCGGCGTCAATCGCGGCGACCGGATCCTGATCTACATGCCGATGATCGCCGAGGCCTGCTTCGCGATCCTCGCATCGGCCCGCATCGGCGCCATCCACTCGGTGGTCTTCGGCGGTTTCGCCTCAGGCTCGCTGGCCACCCGCATCGACGATGCCAAGCCAGTCCTTGTCGTCTCGTCCGATGCCGGCATGCGTGGTGGCAAGGCGGTGCCCTACAAGGGCCTGCTCGACGAAGCCATCGACCTGGCGGAATTCAAGCCGGCCAAGGTGCTGATGGTCGATCGCGGGCTTGACAAGGACTTCAACAGGGTCGAAGGCCGCGACGTCGACTACGCCGCGCTGCGCGCCCAGCACATGGATGCCCAGGTGCCATGCGAGTGGATGGAATCGTCGGAACCCTCGTACATCCTCTACACCTCCGGCACCACCGGCAAGCCGAAAGGCGTGCAGCGCGACACCGGCGGCTACGCGGTGGCGCTCGCCTCGTCGATGAAGCACATCTACTGTGGCGGAGAAGGCGAGACTTACTTCTCGACCTCCGACATCGGCTGGGTCGTCGGCCACTCGTACATCATCTACGGCCCGCTGATCGCCGGCATGGCCACGGTGATGTACGAAGGCACGCCGCTGCGCCCCGATCCGGGGATCTGGTGGCAGATCATCGAGAAGTACAAGGTCAACGTCATGTTCTCGGCGCCGACCGCAGCCCGCGTGCTCAAGAAGCAGGACCCGGCCTACATGCACAAGTACGACCTCTCGTCGCTCAAGCACATCTTCATGGCCGGCGAGCCGCTCGACGAGACAACCCATGAGTGGTTCATGACCGAACTGCAGAAGCCGGTCATCGACAACTATTGGCAGACGGAAACCGGCTGGCCGATGCTGGCGGCGGTGCCGGGCGTCGAGAAGACGCGGATCAAGCTGGGTTCGCCGAGCTTCCCGGTCTATGGCTACGACCTCAGGATCTTCCGCGAGGACGGGTCCGAGTGCGAGGCCAACGAGAAGGGCATCGCCGCCGTCGTGCCGCCGCTGCCGCCGGGCTGTCTTTCCACCGTCTGGGGCCAGGACGACCGCTTCATCAGCACGTACTTCACGCTGTTCAAGGAACCGCTGGTCTACTCATCCTTCGACTGGGCGATCAGGGACGACGAGGGCTACTTCACCATCCTCGGACGCACCGACGACGTCATCAACGTTGCCGGCCACCGCCTCGGCACACGCGAGATCGAGGAAGCGATCCAGATGCACTCGGCGATCGCCGAAGTCGCCGTGGTCGGTGTCGAGGACAAGCTCAAGGGCCAGATGCCGCTGGCGTTCGCCGTGGTCAAGGACCAGTCCCGGGTGGCGACCCCGGAACTGGCCAAGGCGCTCGAGAAGGAGGTCATGGCGACGGTCGATGGCAGCCTCGGTGCGATCGCCCGTCCGGCCCGCGTGCATTTCGTCACCGGTCTGCCGAAGACGCGTTCGGGCAAGATGTTGCGGCGCTCGCTGCAGGCACTGGCCGAAGGGCGTGATGTGGGTGACTTGCCGACGATTGAGGATGCGTCGACGCTGGAACAGATCAAGAGAGTGCTTCAAAGCTGACAAAGCCCTCGGCTTCCCGTCCACACCCGCCGGGGCGACCCGGCGGGTTTTTTTGTGTCATGGCAGCGGGAATGCGTGCTGGAGGCGGGTGTTAGAATGCTTGCCAGACAAAGAATTCGGTGATTGCGAGCGAATGATTTACGAGACCGTTGCGGCTGTCGATATGGGCTCCAACAGCTTCCGCCTGCAGGTCGGCAGGGTGGTCGACGATCAGATCTATACGCTGGATTCCCTCAAGGAACCGGTGCGGCTGGCTTCGGGGCTGACCGCGGACAAATGTCTCGATCTCGAGTCGCAGGGGCGTGCTCTCGAGACCTTGCGCTGCTTCGGCGAACGCCTGCGCGGCCTGGATCAGGGCGCGGTACGGGCGGTGGCGACCAATACCCTGCGCGTGGCCAAGAACGCCGTGGAATTCCTGCCGCTGGCCGAGGAGGCGCTGGGCTTTCCCATCGAGATCATTGCCGGCCGCGAAGAGGCGCGCCTGATCTACCTCGGCGCCTCGCACTCGCTCCCGGCGGCGGCGCACAGGCGACTGGTCGTCGATATCGGCGGCGGATCAACGGAGTTCATCATCGGCAGGCGGCATCGACCGCAACTGATGGAATCGCTGTACATGGGCTGCGTCAGCTACACCCTGCGCTTCTTCCCGGATGGCAAGGTCGACCGGAAGCGCTTGCGCGCCGCGCAGGTCGCCGCAGCCAAGGAAGTCGAGCTGATCGCCCATGACTACAAGAGACTCGGGTGGAAGGAGGCGGTCGGTTCTTCCGGATCGGCGCGGGCGATTGCCGATGTGCTGGAGTTGAACCAGTTGAATCCGGGCGGCCGGTTCGGCATTACCCGGGAGGGGCTAGACATGTTCTGTGACCTGCTGGTCGATGCCGGATCGGCCGAGGCCCTCGATCTGCAGGGAATCAAGGTGGATCGCATGCCGGTCCTGGCAGGCGGAACTGCCATCATGTCGGCGGTTTTCGCGGAGCTCGGGATCGAGACGATGTCGTATGCCGATGGCGCCCTGCGCCTCGGCGTCCTCTACGACCTGCTCGGCCGATATCATCACCACGACATGCGCGATTCGACGGTGAAGCAGTTCCGCCGCCGTTACCAGGTCGAGATTGACCAGAGCGAGCGGGTCGAAGCCACCGCCCTGTCGGCGCTGATACAGCTTGCCGAGGGCGCCCCCGCCGCCGCTGACCTGCAGTTTCTCTCGTGGGCGGCGCGTCTCCATGAAATCGGCATTTCGGTGGCGCACAGCGCCTATCACAAGCACGGCGCCTATATCCTGACCTACGCGGACATGCCGGGTTTTTCCAAGAGGGATCAGGCGCGCCTGGCGATGCTGGTCCTTGCCCACCGCGGAACGCTGGACAAGCTGCGTGCCCTGCCTGCGGTCGACGGCGTCTGGAGGCTGGTTTTCTGTCTGCGGCTTGCGGTCCTGCTGCACCGGACGCGTGACGATCGCGTATTGCCGGCATGGCGGGTGAGGGAAACATCCGGCGGCTATCAGCTCGTTCTGCCCGCTGGATGGCTGGAGGAAAATCCCTGGACGGCGGCAGCCTTGAGCGAAGAAGCGGTAGCGTGGAGGGAAATCGGCCGTGATTACGCGGTCAAGTCGAGGACGGCGAGGAGGCCGGCATGAACAACCCGCCCCGTCTGCAGATCGAGTCGGGGAAAGTCGTGCTGACCGGGGAATGGACTCTGGCCGCGCTGCTGCCTCAGCTTCCGGAATTGCAGTCGAGCCTGGCGGCGGGCGGGTTGGGTGACTTGTCGTGGGATCTCTCGGGCGTCGACCGGCTGGACAGTGCTGCGGCCGTGCTCCTCTGGCGGACGTGGAACGAGCGCTGGCCGGCGGATCTGATCGTAACGGAAACCCACCGGCGCGCCGTCGAGCGCGTTGCGCTGGCGCCCGCCGGAGCGAGGTCGGAGGCGGTTACGGCTCGCGGGCCGGTCGCGCGCGTCGGCGATCTGGTGCTCGGCGCGATCGACAATGCCGTCGGGCTGGTGACCCTGTTCGGGCAGATGCTCCTCGACCTCTGGCGCCTCGCCCGCCATCCTTCCGACATGCCGTGGAAAGAAACCGCAGCAAACATCTACAAGGCTGGCGCGCTCGCCCTGCCGGTCACCGGCCTGGTCGGATTCCTGATCGGGGTGACGATCAGTTATCTTTCGGCGCTCCAGTTGCGCAGCGTCGGCGCCGACCTGTTCATCGTCAATATTCTCGGCATCTCGATCATTCGCGAACTTGGTCCGGTACTGGTGGCGGTCCTCGTCGCCGGCCGCTCGGGATCGGCGATGACGGCGCAGATCGGCGTCATGCGGGTTACCGAGGAAATCGACGCGCTGGCCGCGATGGGGATCTCGCGCAGTATTCGCGTGGTCCTGCCCAAGCTGCTCGCATTGACCGTGGTGATGCCATTGCTCGTGCTCTGGGCCTCGGCGATCGCCTTGGTCGGCGGCATGCTTTCCGCCATGTTGCAGCTGGACATCTCGCTTGCCTATTTCGTCGACAACCTGCAGCGTGCCGTTCCGGTCGCCAATCTCGTCATCGGCCTGACCAAAGGGGTTGTCTTCGGTTTCATCATCGCCTGGGTTGCCTGCCATTTCGGCTTGCGCGTCAAGCCCAATACCGAGAGTCTGTCGGCCAATACGACGACATCGGTGGTCACGGCGATTACTCTCGTGATCCTCGCCGACGCGGTCTTCGCAATCAACACCCGGAGCATGGGGATTCCCCAGTTATGAGCGTTGCGGAGAAACCATTTGTCGTCGAAATATGCGGCCTGAGTACGCGTATCGGCGATCGCCTGGTGCATCGCAATCTCGACCTGCGGGTCGAACGCGGCCAGGTCGTCGGTCTGGTCGGCGGGTCGGGCAGCGGCAAGACGACGCTGCTGCGCCAGATTCTCGGCCTGATCCAGCCTGCATCCGGCTCGGTTCGCCTGTTCGGAGAGGATCTCGGCGCCGCCGGCGCGGTTGCGCAGTCTGCCCTGTTGCGGCGGCTGGGCATGTTGTTTCAGGCGGGAGCGCTGTTCTCGGCGCTTCCGGCATTCGACAATATCGCTTTTCCGTTGCGCGAACTGAAATGCCTCGACGAAGACTGGATTCGCCGCCTGGTCAATCTCAAGCTGACGATGGTCGAACTGGAGGTCGAGCACGGCAAGTTGATGCCCGCGGAACTCTCCGGCGGCATGGTCAAACGTGTGGCGCTGGCCCGCGCCCTGGCTCTTGAGCCGGAGTTGTTGCTGCTTGACGAGCCAACGGCGGGTCTCGATCCCGAGCGGAGCCGGAGTTTTGTCAAGCTGCTCGGGCAATTGCAGGGCGAACTCGGGCTGACTGTGATCATGGTGACGCACGACGCGGAAACGCTTGCCGGACTGGCGACGCATATCGCCGTACTCGCCGATCGGCACATCATCAAATCCGGCACCGTAGACGATGTCATGTCGGAAGATCATCCTTTCCTCGCCGGTTTCAGGGATGGCGACAAGTCAGGGTTATTGTAGGATTCGTCAATGGAAAACAAATCACATGCCTTTGTCGCCGGTCTGTTTGCGCTTCTCCTGGGCGCGGCGGCGATCGCCGCCCTGATCTGGCTGCGCGGTACTCAGGACAACCTGCGTGAGTATGTCGTTGTCACCAAGTTCAGCGTCGGCGGTCTCAATCCCGAGGCGCAGGTACGCTACCGCGGAATGCGTGTCGGCAAGGTCATGGATATCCGGCTCGATGGCGACAACCCGAGCAACATCCTCATCAGGATTTCCATTGCCGACAAAATCCCCCTGACCAAGGGCACGATCGCCAAACTGGCTTCGCAGGGTGTCACCGGCATAGCGCATGTGCTGCTGCTGGACAGCGGCAAGAACAGCGAGCCCCTGGTCGCCACCGATGGCAAGCTGCCACGCATCGTCATGGTGCCCTCGCTGCTCGATGACATCAGCGAAAGCGGCCCGGCGGCGCTGCACCAGGCGCAGGATCTCATGGCGGCGGCGAGTGCCTTGCTCAACGAGGAAAACCGCCGCCGCTTCGCCGCAACGTTGGCCAATCTGGAAGCGACTTCGGCAAGCATGAAGCCGGCGATCGAAAATATGAATGCGACCTTGGTTCAGGTGCGCAAGTTGCTTGATGACCAGAATATCAGGAGCGTCTCCAAGGCGGCCGGCGAGGTCGGGCCATTGCTCGCCGATACGCGACAACTGGTCGCGAGGATGCAGGCGGCTACCGACAAGCTCGATGTGGCGATCGGCGACGCGTCGGCCGGCGGAACCTCGGCGCTGATGCCGCGGCTCAATGAACTGGCAGCCGATTTCTCGCTGACCTCCAGACAGTTGAGCCGCGTGCTGCGCCTGCTCGAGGATTCGCCCCAGGGGCTCGTCTTCGGCGTGCCGGCGGCGGCGCCAGGACCCGGTGAGCCAGGGTTTTCCCCGGGCGGGGGCCGCTGACATGCGGCACTTGCTGATCGTTGCCTGCTGCCTGCTTGTTGCGGCCTGTTATTCGGCGGGCAGGAAGGGCGGGGACAGCGCGCTGGCCATCTATGATCTGGGTCCGCCAGAGGTTCGCACGGAGGGCGTGCCCAAGCGCCGCGAACTGGCGCTTGAGGTGCGGGCCCCTCTGTGGATGGACTCGATGGGCATCGAGTACCGTCTCGCCTACGACGAGCCTGCCCGTCTGCGGGATTACACACGAGCACGCTGGGCAGGCCCGCCGGCACAGCTCATTCAACAACGACTGGTGCGGAAGCTCGGGATGCGGCCATCGGGGCAGGGCCGGACGCGCTGCGTGCTGCGCATCGACGTCGACGTCTTCGCCCAGATCTTCGATGATCCGGGGACGAGTCGCGGCCACCTGCAGGGCAGGGCGCAACTCCTCGATTCGACACGGGCGCTCGTGGCGTTCTACGAGTTCACTATCGAGAAGGCCGCGCCAAGTCCTGATTCGCGCGGAGGGGTCGCCGCCCTGACCGGGGCAGTCGATCAACTGGCTCACGAACTCGTGGTCTGGGAAGATTCGGCCAGGAACGACGGCCAGGGCGCTGCCTGTTCAAGCTGAGACGATGCGTTCGGCGATCCGCTGTTTCAGGTCTTCAAGATGGTCGTCGAAATGCTTGTAGTGCATCAGTGACAGTCCGAAGACGCAGGCGTAGAGCAGCAGGCTGCGGCTCTTGGCCTCGGCGTCGGTCATGCCGGCGGCGACGAACAGCTTGCGGGTGCATTCAAGTCGATAGAGATCGACCGCTTCGACGAATGTCGCCGCTTGCGGGTCATGGCGGGCCCAGTCGCGAACTGCGAGTTCGATCGCCATCCCCTTGCGATTGCGACTGGCGCCATAGACCTCGATGGCAAAGTGAAGCTGTTCGCGCTCCCCGCCCGGGGTCACCGACGTAGTCTTCTCGATGTCGCGAATGCGGCCTTCCTTCCAGTATTCGAGCATGGCCGTGAGCAGATCCTGGCGGTCCTTGAAATGCCAGTAGAAACTGCCCTTGGTGACGCCGCAACGCTTGGCGAGGACTTCGATGCGCAGTCCTCCGACGCCATCGCGGGCCAGCACGTCGATCGCGCTTTCGATCCAGTTTTCACGGTCGAGCTGAACCCGCGGACTCGCCAGTTTGCGGCGGACCGGTCGGTTCCGGGGGTTGACAGTAAGGCTTTCCATACGCTACCGTATGTGCTCCATACGAAACGGTATGGTCATTGTGCGCAATGCTGCGGACTCTGTCAAACCGATGGCAATCTGTAGTAAAAAGACACTGACAAATTCAACCGACTCAACTGACCGGAAAGGAGCGCTTTGTGAAGATTCTCGTCCCCGTAAAACGGGTAGTGGACTACAACGTCAAGATTCGCCTGAAGGCGGACGGCACGGGTGTGGATCTGGCCAACGTCAAGATGAGCATGAATCCCTTTGACGAAATCGCCGTCGAAGAGGCGGTCCGGCTCAAGGAAGCGGGCGTCGCTACCGAGGTCATCGCCGTTTCCTGCGGGCTCGCTGCCTGCCAGGAAACGTTGCGCACGGCAATGGCCATCGGTGCCGACCGCGGGATCCTCGTCGAAACCGACGTCGACCTCGAACCGATCGCCGTCGCCAAGCTGCTGAAAGCACTCTGCGACAGGGAGCAGCCGCAACTCGTCGTCTGCGGCAAGCAGGCCATCGATGACGACGCCAACCAGACCGGGCAGATGCTCGCCGCGCTGGCCGGCTGGCCGCAAGCCACCTTTGCCTCCAAGGTTGTCGTCGCCGATGGCAAGGCCGCGGTCACGCGCGAAATTGACGGTGGTCTCGAAACCCTCGAGATATCGCTGCCGGCGGTGGTTACGACCGACCTCCGTCTCAACGAGCCGCGCTATGCAACGCTGCCGAACATCATGAAGGCCAAGAAGAAGCAGCTTGACACCGTCAAGCCAGCCGAACTCGGCGTCGATGTCACCCCTCGCCTGACGGTCCTCAAGGTCAGCGAACCGCCCAAGCGCTCGGCCGGCATCAAGGTTGCCGACGTCGCCGAACTCGTCAACAAATTGAAAAACGAAGCCAAGGTGATCTAAATGACCATTCTCGTTATCGCCGAACACGACCACCACAGCCTCAAGGCGCCCACCCTCAATACGGTCGCCGCCGCCGGCAGGATCGGTGGCGAGATCCACGTCCTCGTCGCCGGAGCCAACTGCGCCGGCGCCGCCCAGCAGGCCGCCGGGCTGCAGGGTGTCGCCAGAGTCAAGGTGGCCGATGCCGCTCACTACGCTGCCCAGACCGCAGAGAACCTCGCCGCGCTGGTCGTTGCCATTGCGGCGGGCTACACTCACATCCTCGCGCCAGCCAGCCCATTCGGCAAGAACATCCTGCCGCGTGTCGCGGCGCAGCTTGACGTCGGCCAGATATCCGAAATCAGCGGGATCGAATCCGCTGACACCTTCGTCCGCCCGATCTACGCCGGCAACGCACTGGCTACGGTGAAGAGCGCCGACCCGGTCAAGGTGATCACCGTGCGTGCCACTGCCTTCGATGCGGTCGCCGGCGGTGGCTCGGCGCAGGTCGAGAGCATCGCTTGTGCGGCCGATACTGCGCAAGCGACGTTGACCGGCCGCGAACTGACCAAGTCCGAACGTCCGGAACTCGGCGCCGCCAAGATCATCGTTGCCGGCGGACGCGGCATGGGTAGCGGCGAGAATTATCACAAGCTGCTCGAGCCGCTTGCCGACAAACTCGGTGCGGCGCTCGGTGCTTCAAGGGCGGCTGTCGACGCCGGCTTTGTGCCCAATGACTATCAGGTCGGCCAGACCGGAAAGATTGTCGCGCCCCAGCTTTACATCGCGGTCGGCATCTCGGGGGCGATTCAGCACCTGGCCGGGATGAAGGACTCGAAGGTCATCGTCGCCATCAACAAGGATCCCGATGCGCCGATCTTCCAGGTGGCGGATTACGGTCTCGTTGGCGACCTGTTCGAAGTGGTTCCGCAACTCGAGGCAGCCGTCGGCTAGAATGGCCGTGTGAATCTGCCTGACGCATTGCTGGGCGGGGGTTGGTACTGGGCGGCGTGGGCTGTCTGGCTGCCACTCTTCGCCCGCAGTCTTTTCAGGGCGCCGTGGGCCTCGCTCAAGGAGTCCGAGCAACTGAACGTGTGGCTCGGCATGATCGTGCTGCTGACGCTCTTGTGGAGTCTCAAGGCGGGGGTCAAGCCTGGCCTCTCGCTGCACCTTCTGGGGGCCACGGTCTTCACCCTCAGCTTTGGTCCCCACCTTGCATTCGTCGGCCTTTCGCTCGTCGTTCTCGGCATTACGCTGAATGGCGCAGCGGGGTACTTCAGCTTTGCAATCAACGCGCTCCTCATGGCCGGTGTCGGAGTGACGATCAGTCAGGCGGTTCATCGGCTGGTACTGAGCTTCCTGCCGCGGCATTTTTTCATCTATGTCTTCATCAATGGCTTCCTTGGGGCGTTCCTTGCGGTGTTTGGAGTGGGTATCACCGCGACTTGCCTGCTGGCCATGGCCGGCGCTTATGAATGGGACTATCTGGTCAGCGAGTATCTGTCGTATCTTATCCTCATCGGGTTTTCGGAAGCCTGGCTCAGCGGCATGTTGATCACCCTCTTCGTCATCTATCGTCCGGGCTGGGTCGTGACTTTTGACGATTCGATTTATCTCGCCAACAAATAGGTACTACAATTCGAAAAATTTAATGTCATTGGGGTCTGAAACGGTGAATCATTCCATATTTCGTTTTTCCCTGATTGCCGCGCTGATTGCGCTGTCGGGGGAGGCGGCTGCCATCGGCCTCGGCGAACTCAGAGGGAAGACGGCTCTGGGCGACAAGCCGCGCTTCGAGATCGATATCCTGGGTGCGGGGGCGGGTACGCTCGATTCCAGTTGCTTCCGGCTCAAGAAACCCGCCGGCGACGATGATCTTCCCTGGTTGAAGCAGGCGACGTTCTCGGTTCGCCGAGGTCATCCGCCGGTTCTTGAAATTCGTTCGAGTGTTCCGCTTGCCGATCCGGTGCTTGCGGTGGTCGTGTATGTTTCCTGCGGGCATGATGTTGTCCGGGAGTATGTCGTTCTTGCGTCACCGCCGATCGGCCGCGCCACGGAACCGGCGCCTCGGGTCAGGGTGCCGGCGGCGACTCCGGCGCCGGCGCTGCGGAGGGAGGCAGGAGCCGTCCGGGCCGCGCCATCTCCGCAGGCGGCGGTAGGTGCGCGTCCGCCAGCGGCGCCTGCCGCGGTGACTAGTCAACCGGCGGAGCCGGCGAAGGTCCCGGTCACTCAGGCTGGCATGGCGCCGGCAGATGACAAGATCAAGAGCATGGAGGCGACGGTTGGCGAGTTGCAGCAGCGTGCCGCCGAGCTGACCCAGAAACTCGAACTGGCGGCCGCCGCCCCGGCTGCCGGGCAGTCGCCTCAGCCTGAGGCCAAGCTGGCGCAGCCGGTTCCGGCGCCGGAGGCGGCCGTCGCTACGGCGCCCGCCAGCATTGGCTCAGGAGGCTCCAACAACACGCTTTTCGGCGCGCTGGTTGGCGCGCTTCTGGCTGTCGTTGGCTGGCTGTTCTGGCGAAACTCCCGAGGGCGGGCCGACGGGGCAATGGCCGGCAACGTCACCGCAGATGTCGAGGTTGACCCGCAGCGGAAGGATGAGCGCGAGGAGCGGGGCGGCGTCGACCTGCGGGTAGATCCTGTAGCCATGGGAATGCCGATGAAGCTTGCAGTCGATGCCGAAGCGCCGGCAGCCTCGGCGCCGACTGCCGGAACACCGTCGCGGCTGGACTCGATCATGTCGGTCTCGGCGGCTACGGTCGACGAGCATTTCGAGGCCAATCCGGTCATGGAACTGGCTGAAATCATGCTTTCTTTCGGGCGCGTAAAGGGTGCGGCCCAAGCGCTGCAGGAGTATGTCGACAGCAATCCGCAGGAAGCGCTCAAGCCATGGATCCGGCTCATGGAAATCTACCGGATGGCGGGAATGCGCAAGGAATTCGAGAACGTTGCCCGCGACCTCAACAGGAATTTCAACGTAGAGGTGCAGCGGTGGGAGCAGGCAGTCGAGCCCGAGAGCGAGGGGCCGGTTGACGTGATCCTCGATACCGAGCCAGTGGCCGCGGGCAACCGGGTTGCCGATGGCAAGGCCGAAGGCATCGAGGGCATGCCAGCGATCACGGAACAGGTTCTCATGCGCTGGAACGACGGCAGCGTCATCGAATACATGAATCAACTGCTGCGCGACAACCGGGGCGGTACGCGTCTGGGCTTCTCGTTGCCGGTCATCAGCGACATCCTGTTCCTGGTCGAGTTGAAGGAAGTGTCAAACAAGATAGAAAGTGAGTCGGCTAAGTCATGAGTGAATATCTGGCCCCATTGAAGGACATCCGGTTCGTCATGCAGGATCTTGCCGGTCTTGATCAGATCGCGTCGCTGCCGGGTTTCGAGGAAGCGACTCCGGACGTAGTGGATGCGATTCTCGACGAAGCGGCGAAGTTTGCGGGCGGCATACTTTCGCCCCTCAATCAGGCCGGCGACCAGGACGGCGCCCGGTGGAAGGATACCGTGGTCACCACCACGCCGGGGTTCAAGGAGGCTTATCGGCAGTTCGTGGACAACGGCTGGAACGCGCTCGGCTGCGACCCGGAGTTCGGCGGGCAGGGATTGCCGCGGTTGCTGGCGACAGCCGTCAGCGAGATGTGGAAGGCGTCCAACCATGCCTTCTCGCTGTGTCCGATGCTGACCCAGGGAGCCATCGAGGCGCTGATGATTGCCGGCAGCGACGAGCAGAAGGCGGCCTACCTGCCGAACCTCGTCTCCGGTGAATGGGCTGGGACGATGAACCTGACCGAGCCGTCCGCGGGTTCCGATCTGGCGGCGGTGCGTAGTCGCGCCGAACTGGTCGGCGACGGCACCTACCGGATTTTCGGCCAGAAGATTTTCATCACCTACGGTGAGCACGACATGACGGAAAACATCGTGCATCTCGTGCTGGCGCGTACCCCCGATGCGCCCGAAGGCGTCAAGGGCATCTCGCTGTTCGTCGTGCCCAAGTTCATGCTCAAGGCGGATGGCAAACCGGGCGAGCGCAACGATGTCTACTGTGTTTCGATCGAGCACAAGCTTGGCATCAACGGCAGCCCGACGGCGGTACTGGCCTTCGGCGACCACGGCGGCGCCATCGGCACGCTGGTCGGCGAAGAGAATCGCGGCCTCGAATACATGTTCATCATGATGAATGCCGCCCGCTTCAATGTCGGTCTGGAAGGTCTGGGCGATGCCGAAAGGGCGTATCAGCGGGCCGTGGGCTATGCCAGGGAGCGTGTCCAGGGCACCGAAGTCGGTGTCCGTGGCGGCCCGAAGGTGCCGATCATCCGCCACCCCGATGTCCGCCGCATGCTGATGTCGATGCGTGCCCGCATCGAAGCGATGCGCGCGCTGGCCTACGTCACCGCCGCTGCCCTCGACAGTGCGCACCAGGCTCCGGATGGCGGCGAACGTGCTCGGGCGCAGGCCTTCGCCGACCTGATGATTCCGGTGGTCAAGGGCTGGAGCACCGAGAGCTCGGTCGACATCGCTTCGCTCGGCGTCCAGGTGCACGGCGGCATGGGCTACATCGAGGAAACCGGTGCTGCCCAGCATCTGCGCGATGCCCGCATCACTACGATCTACGAAGGAACGACGGCCATCCAGGCCAACGATCTGATCGGCCGCAAGATTGCCCGCGAGCAGGGCGCCACCATCAACGCGGTGATCGGCGAAATGCGGACCGCCGCCGCTGGGTTGGACGGCGATCTCGCAACTGTCGGCAGTCGTCAGCTTGCCGCGGTCGACGCCCTCGAAAGGGCGGTTTTCTGGATCGTCGCCAATTTTTCCGGCGACCCGAAGGCGGTTCATGCCGGGGCGGTGCCCTTTCTCCACCTGTTCGGCATCGTTGCCGGCGGCTGGCAGATGGGGCGGGCGGCGGTGATCGCCCGGACAAGAATCGCGGCCGGAGATGGCGACCCGTTCTGGGCGGCCAAGCTGGCGACGACCCGCTTCTTCGCCGATCATTTCCTGACGCAGGCAGACGGCCTGGCGGAATCGGTGATTGGCGGGGCGACCGGCGCGCTGGAAATGGCCGACGACAGCTTCTGACAAATTCCCGCGTTTTGGCCGAAAGCCGGTGATAGTTGTTATAATCTCCGGCTTTTCAACCTTGCCCCACCGCTTTCGCATGGCGGGGGGCTGATCCCATAAGGAGTTTGCATGCGTCATTACGAAATCTGCTTTATCGTCCATCCGGACCAGAGCGAACAGGTGCCCGGCATGGTCGAGCGCTACCGTTCCATCGTGTCCGCCAAGGGTGGCGCGATCCATCGCCTGGAAGACTGGGGCCGTCGCCAGTTGGCTTACCCGATCCAGAAGATCCACAAGGCCCACTACGTTCTGATGAACATCGAGTGCGACGGCGAAACGCTGAACGAGCTCGAGCACTCGTTCAAGTTCAACGATGCCGTGCTGCGCCACCTTACCGTCAAGATGAAGGCTGCGGTGACGACTCCTTCCCCGATGATGAAGGAAGAGAAGTCACGGTCAATGATGCCTGGTGACACGGCTCCGGCCGAGTCGACCGAAGCGGCAGTTGCCTGAAGCCAATCCGCACGGGAAGAACGGCTGAACTGCATCGAACTCTCGGGAAGGCTGGTCGAGCGCAAGGCTCTGCGCTATACCCCGGCCGGAGTGCCGGTCAGCGAAGGATGGCTGCAGCACAGCTCCGCGCAGAGCGAAAGCGGTGCAGAACGCCTGGTGGAGGTGGAAATCGCCGTTGTGGCCCTGGGCGAACCGGCCCGCTGGCTTCAGGCGGTATCCCTCGGCGGGGCAGTCAATGTGACTGGCTTTCTCGCGGCCAGGAGCCGCAACAGCAAGACGCCCGTGCTGCATGTGAATTCAATCGAATTTTTGGAAGGAAATGAAAATGGCTCGATTCTTCAAGAAGAAGGAAGACGACAAGAAAAAGAAGCGCGGTAGCGGTCTCTTCAAGCGCCGCAAGTTCTGCCGTTTCACGGCGGAAAAGGTCGAACAGATCGACTACAAGGATGTGGATGTCCTGAAGGAATACATCCAGGAAAACGCCAAGATCATGCCGGCCCGGCTGACAGGCACCAAGGCAGGCTATCAGCGCCAGTTGGGCACCGCGATCAAGCGTGCCCGCTTCCTGGCACTGCTGCCCTACACCGATAACCATCAATAATTCCCGGGGAGACGAAACATGCAAATCATTCTGCTCGAGAAGGTAATCAACCTCGGCAACCTTGGCGACATCGTCAAGGTCAGGGACGGCTACGCCCGCAACTTCCTGATCCCGAAGCACATGGCGAAGCGTGCGACGCCGGCTGCTCTGGCCGAATTCGCGGCCCGGCGCGCCGAACTGGAAAGGGTTGCCGCCGAAAAGCGCGACGCGGCTCAAGGCATTGCCGACAAGATGGCCGGTCTCTCGGTTTCCGTTGCCCGCAAGGCCGGCATGGACGGTCGTCTGTTCGGGTCGGTCGGCAATGCCGATATCGCCGATGCGCTCAGGACTGCCGGCTTCGACGTAGACAAGTCGGCCATCCGCATGCCGGATGGCCCGCTGAAGACGATCGGCGAATTTCCGCTCGACGTTGTGGTGCACGCCGACGTGACGGCCAACATCACCGTGGCGGTTGTTTCCGGCTGATCCGGGTTGCCCGGCGTGACCGAAGGCCTCGCAATCGCGGGGCCTTTTTAATTTAAACTTGGCCACATGAACCAGCGCCTCCAGAAGAACGCCGTCAGCGACTCCGCGCTTGCCCAGTTGCGGGTGCCGCCGCACTCGATCGAAGCCGAGCAGTCGGTCCTTGGCGGCTTGTTGCTCGACAACCAGGCATGGGACCGGATGGGCGATCTGGTTACCGACGGTGATTTCTATCGCGATGAGCATCGGCGGATTTTCCGGCAGATTCGCAACCTGCTCGAGAGATCGAGGCCGGCCGACGTGGTCACGGTTGCCGAAGCGCTCGAAGGCGCGGGCGAAGGCGAACAGACCGGCGGGTTGGCGTACCTCGGCGAACTTGCCGCGAACACGCCGTCGGCCGCGAATATCAGGCGTTACGCCGAGATTGTTCGCGAACGGGCTGTCCTGCGCCAACTGGTCGCCACGGCCGACGAGATTGCCGGCGATGCGCTGAACCCGCTCGGGCGGGATGCCGAAACTCTGCTCGATGAGGCGGAGTCCAAGATCTTCGCCATTGCCGAAGCCGGTGCCGGCCACAGCGATGGTTTCGTCCACATCAATCCCTTGCTGACCCAGGTCGTCGAGCGCATCCAGGAACTGCACGACCGCGACAATCCGTCGGACATCACCGGCATTCCCACCGGCTATGTCGATCTTGACCGGATGACATCGGGTTTTCAGGCCGGCGACCTGATCATCGTCGCGGGAAGGCCGTCGATGGGAAAAACCGCCTTCGCGCTGAATATCGCCGAGAGCGTCGCGGTCGACACCGGGTTGCCGGTAGGCATCTTCTCGATGGAGATGGGTGGCACGCAACTGGCGATGCGGATGCTGGCGTCGATCGGCCGCCTCGATTCGCATCGGGTGCGCAGCGGACGCCTGACCGATGACGAATGGTCGCGCCTCTCTTTCGCGCTGGGCAAGCTGCATGAGGCGCCCATCTATATCGACGAAACCGGCGGCCTGACGCCGGCCAACCTGCGCGCTCGGGCACGACGGCTGGCGCGCCAGTATGGAGGCAAGCTTGGCCTGGTGGTCATCGACTACATCCAGTTGATGAGCAGCAATCGTCAGGGCGAGAACCGGGCTACCGAAGTTTCGGACATTTCGCGGGCGATCAAGTCGCTGGCCAAGGAACTGCAGGTGCCCATCGTGGCCTTGTCACAACTTTCGCGCAAGGTCGAGGAGCGCAACGACAAGCGTCCGATGATGTCGGACCTGCGCGAGTCGGGCGCCATCGAGCAGGATGCCGATGTAATCCTGATGATGTATCGCGAGGAATATTACAAGCCCGACACGCCAGACAAGGGTGTTGCCGAAGTGATTATCGGCAAGCAGCGCAACGGGCCGACCGGCACGGTCAGGCTGACCTTCCTCGGCGAATACACGCGCTTCGAGAGTCTCGCCGACGTTGGGTCCGGGCGCCCCGGTTACTGACCAGCGGTTTGGTAAGGCTAGAGTTCAACGCGGCGGCGCGCGTTGATCGTGTATTCGAAGCCACCGGGGTCGGTCCCGTCGCGCAGGGTTCCCCGCGATTCGAGTTGCGGGAAGAGCAGGAACGGAATCCGGGTCTGGCGACCAGGCAATTCGACATCGGTTCCGACGTTGAAGGCGATCCAGTTCATTTCCCAGACGCCGAACAGGATCTTGCGCAGGGACAACAGCTTGCTGTCACGATCCGATAATCCTTCCATCGCCATCGCTCGCCGGACATCGCTGGGGTCGACCGGAATCCAGCCAAAGCCGGGGATGTAGAACTCCGCCCGGACGTGTTGGGCCCGGGTCGCATCTTCACCGTTGAGTCCCAGACTGCGGAAAAGCCGGGAGGGCCCGACGCGCAAGCCGTAAACGCAGCGTGCCGGAATGCCGATGGCGCGGCAGAGCGCCACGAACAGGCCGTTGATGTCGGCCGAGCGCCCGCCGTACGTTCCGCGGATGAGTTGCTGGCTGACGTTGCCGCCGCCACAGCCGGGCGATGCGGGATCGTAGATCGTATTGTCTACGACCCAGTCGTAGACTGCCTTGGCCTGTGCCACCGGATCCTTGATCCGGCCGACGATCCGTTCGCCCAGTTGGTGGGCCAGGCCGTCATTGGGAATCAGTTGGGACGACTGAAGGTTCCGCCGGAGAATGTCCTCACGCTCGGGTGCGACGGTACGCTTGGCGACATCGAAATGGCGGTCCGCCGTCGTGACCAGCGTCCTGACCTGGAATCGTGCATCGTTGCCGTCGGCCCATTCGGAATGGAACACTTCAAGGTCGCCGTCGGGCAGCCGGCGCATGGTGGAAAGCTTCGGGTTGCCATCCCAACTGTGGCCAAGGGTCCGCTGGAAAAGGGTGTCCTGATTGAGCGTCAGGGGCAGCCACAGGCGGGTCTGCCCGGATGCGCCCTTGACCGTGACGCTGGTCGTAACCTCATAGGTCTGCCAATTTACAGGCGGTTCGGCTGCCTTGACCGGAGGCAGGCGACTGGCGGATGTTCCCTGGGGCGGTTTTTCGATGATCGGATCTTCGGCGGTATGGGCGACCGGACCCTGTGGCCGGGTCGACGCGGGGACGGGCTTGGCGTTGCTGCGGCTGCCCGATGACTTCCTCGAGGCAGGTTTCGACGCCGGCTTGGCGTCAGACTTCTTCTTTGCCGCCATCGCTTCGCCCGACAACAGCGAGAGGACAACTGCGGTGGCAAGAAAATCACGGCGTTTCAAATGTTCCTCCGGCGGAGACAACCCGTGGCTGAAACGAAAAGGCCGTGTCGCTGACACGGCCCCTGTTGGTTATTGAAGCGGATTATAACACCTCGGCGGCGTGGTCAGCCAAGCGGGAACGCTCGCCGCGTTGTAACGTTATGTGACCGGAGTGTTGCCAGCCCTTGAAGCGGTCGACCACGTAGGTCAGGCCGGAACTGCCCTCGGTCAGGTAGGGCGTGTCGATCTGCGCGATGTTCCCGAGGCAGATGACCTTGGTGCCGGGGCCGGCCCGTGTGATCAGGGTCTTCATCTGCTTGGGCGTCAGGTTCTGCGCCTCGTCGATGATCAGGTATTTCTTGAGGAAGGTGCGGCCGCGCATGAAGTTGAGCGACTTCACCTTGATCCGCGAGCGGATGATGTCGTGCGTCGCCGCCTTGCCCCAGTCGCCGCCATAAGGGCTGCCGCTGTCCTCGGTATGCGTCAGGACGTCGAGATTGTCCTCGAGCGCGCCCATCCACGGCGCCATCTTCTCCTCCTCGGTCCCCGGGAGGAAGCCGATATCCTCGCCGACCGGAACGGTAACGCGGGTCATGATGATTTCGGCAAAGCGCTTGCTTTCCAGGACCTGGGTCAAGCCGGCGGCGAGCGTGAGCAGCGTCTTGCCGGTCCCGGCCTGACCGAGCAGGGTGACAAAGTCGATTTCCGGGTTGAGCAGGAGGTTGAGCGCGAAGTTCTGCTCGCGATTGCGCGCATTGATGCCCCAGACGGCATTTTTCGGATGCGTGTAATCGACCAGTGTTTCGAGAACCGCGGCCGTGCCGGCGGTCTCCTTGACGATAGCCGCGAAACCGTCGCTTTCCAGCCAGACGAACTCGTTGACCAGCAGTTGTGGGCACAGTGGTCCATTGATCCGGTAGTAGGTCCTTGTCTCCTTCTTCCAGGATTCCATGCCCTGGCCATGCTCTTCCCAGAAAGTGCCCGGCAGGGCGCGCGTTCCGGTGTAGAGAATGTCCGTGTCCTCGAGCACCTTGTCGTTGAAGTAGTCCTCGGCGAGCAGGTTGAGCGCGCGCGACTTGATGCGCATGTTGATGTCTTTCGACACCAGGATGACGGGTCGCTTGGGAAATTTCTTCTGGAGATGGATGACGACCGACAGGATCTGGTTGTCGACCTTCGAAGTGGGCAGTCCCTGCGGCAGTTCGGCACTGATCGCTTCGGTCTGCAGGAAGAGGCGACCGCTAGCCAGCTTGCTCGAAGGACCGTACAGGTCGATGCCCTCGTCGATATCGACGCCATCGTTGACCAGCATTTCGTCGAGCGTGCGCGACGCCTGGCGGGCGTTGCGGGCGATTTCCGACATGCCTTTCTTGTGGCTGTCGAGTTCCTCCAGCGTCATGATCGGCAGGAAGATGTCATGTTCCTCGAACCGGTAGAGACAGCTCGGATCGTGCATCAGCACGTTGGTATCAAGTACGAAAAGCTTGGTGACGGCGGGTTTCTTGACGGTTGCTGGCTTGCGCGTCATGGCACGGTGCGTGGGTTGAGATTCACAGGGTCTTGATGAAAGCGAGAACTTCCTCGGCATGTCCGGGCACCCTCACGCCGCGCCATTCGCGGCGCAGGACGCCGTTGCGGTCGATGACGAAGGTGCTGCGTTCGATGCCGCGGACCTGTTTCCCATACATGTTTTTCATTTTCATGACGGCGAACAGGTTGCAGACGGTTTCGTCGGCATCGGAAGCGAGTTCGAAAGGCAGCGCCTGCTTGGCCTTGAAGTTTTCGTGCGATTTCACGCTGTCCCTGGAAATGCCGAGAATTACGGCGTCGACCGCGACGAAGCGGTCGTGGAGATCGCGGAACTGCTGCGCCTCGGTGGTGCAGCCCGGCGTGCTGTCCTTGGGGTAGAAATAGATGACGACGATCTTGCCGGCCTGCGCCGCCAGGTTGAAGTGCCGGCCGCCGGTGGCCGGCAGCGTGAAGTCGGGGATTTTCGTGTCGAGCATGGGGGCGTTTTCCTCTCGCGGTTCTTTTGGACATTGTCGGCAATGGGCAGGGATGCGGTCAAGTTGTTACACTTCGCACCATGCCGAAAACCCTGCTCCAATTGCTGCTCGTTGCCGGCCTTGCCGGTTGCGGCCAGGCCTGGAACGACCCCTACCCGGCGGCCGAGGCCGGGCGCAACGTCCTTTATGCCGCCTTTACCGACCGGCCCAAGCACCTCGACCCGGCACAGTCCTACACCGAGGACGAAATCACCTTCACCGGCCAGATCTACGAGCCGCCGCTCCAGTACCACTACCTGAAGCGGCCCTATGAACTGATTCCGGCAACGCTTGAAGACGTGCCACACCCGCGTTTTCTCGACGCCGCCGGGCGCGAATTGCCGGCCGATGCGCCGCTCGACAGCATCGCCGAGAGCGTCTATGAACTCCGCCTGAAGCCCGGTATCCGCTACCAGCCGCACCCGGCGTTCGCCGACGACGGTCGCGGTCAACCGCTTTATCTGGGCGAAAATGTGGCGCAGGGACGGCAGAAGATCGCCGACTTTCCGCAGACCGGTACACGTGAGCTGACCGCCGACGACTACATCTACCAGATCAAGCGGCTCGCCCACCCGCGCCTGCACTCGCCCATCTTCGGCATGATGG
>WBZP01000223.1_pt5 | contig 24060 bp, 23 predicted proteins | sample 5204301 | NCBI WGS metagenome assembly WBZP01 (sample SAMN12412401, study PRJNA552823) | activated sludge metagenome | isolation source: activated sludge from nitrification reactor of wastewater treatment plant... | place: USA: Pennsylvania | collected 2017 | reverse complement strand
CTCTTACTGGTTCGCCTTGTGGCAAGCCTTCTACCATTTCGGCAGGGTTGGTTTTTAGTATGCCATCCCTCACAGCTTGTTTGAGTGCTGCTCTGAACTTATTGAAGTAACTGTATTTGGTATTGGTTGAAATTGCCTTTTTGGTTTTGGTACTGGCTTCTTTCAAAAGGTAATCCCTGAAGCCATCAACAAATGCTTTATTGATTTGGCTAAATTGTATATCTCTTGGGCAATACTTTTTCAAGTGCTTTATGGTACTATCCCAATTGCCATAATTCCCTTTGCTGTCTTTTCTCTTTTCAGCCAATGCCTCCATATACATAATGAAGTACGTTTTTAGCTTCTCCTTATCGTGGAAATCGTAAGTGCTATTCTGTATCTCCAAATGCCTTTTACTGCGGATGGTTTCGGCTAATGCCAATATCTTTTTATTCTCCTCTTTTACTGCATTGGTGAGTTTCCCTTTTTCGGGGTCGGGTGTTAGGTACAAATTCAAATACTCATATTGGCGTTTGCCATTGGAGTAGTACTCTAAATAAAGGCTTATTTTATCGCCTTTGAGCCGTTGTCTTAATGTTACTTTCATTTTCTTATCAGTTAAATAAATTATCAATTGAAGCCCTTTTGATGATGGTACGACTGCCCAGCTTTGCCACCGGCAAACGATTACTTTTTATCATCCGTTGAATGGTCCATCTGCTTGCACCCAAAAGGGTAGCAACTTCCAGTATGCTTAAAAATTCTTTCTCTCTTAAATTAGTGTGATTACCTGCTATCGGGTTGGATAGGGTTTCAGTAGCAACTACTGGAGAAGCGGAAACAATTTTGCTTTGTTGGTTCTTAAATTCTGCGTTTACTTTTTCTTCTCGTTTGGTTTTCTTGTAGGCTGCACTGTTGCACTTATGGCCACAATACTTCGTTGTGGTCTTTTGGGCTATGAAAGCCTTACCACAATGATTACAGAATTTAGGAAGTTTAATTGTACTACTCATTTGTTGCTACTTGTTGCAGTATGTTGCTGGGTGGTGCTACTTGGTGCATTATTTCGCCTGACTTCCATCAAACTGATATGTGGGCAACAAAATAGCCAATTGGGCAACAACTGGGCAACAAATATAAGTAAAAAAGTAGAGTTGGGCAACAAAAAAGAGAAAGAAAAGTGTACGGAAATTCAACAAAAACAGGCACTTAACAAACAAAAGAAAGTAAATTACTTTCCGATACAAAACTTACTGAATATAAAATCCAGCAAATCTTCATTAGACACGTCACCGGTGATTTCGCCAATATGATACAGGCATTGCCGGATATCCGGCGCCAGTAAATCTCCTGAAAGTCGGTTATTCAATCCCGTTAGTATGGCCTGCAAAGTGTTCTGTACATGTTGCAGCGCTTCGTAATGCCTGGCATTGGTTACAATGCTGTTTTCCGTATCAATGCTGCCCTTTATCACTTTGTCTACCAGCGCCTGTTTCAGCAGGTTAATATGGTTTCCCTCTTTAGCGGAAATGAACAATATATCTTCCCCTGCAAATTTTTCTGCCAGTATGGTACTATCCTCCATATCGGCCTTATTGCCTACCAACAGGTAATTCGGGTTCTTTTCACTGATCAAAGCAACAGCCGCTTCCAGTTCGCCACGGGTTTCTGTTTGCACATCAAAAATATACAGAACCTCATCTGAATTACTGATCTTTTCGCGGCTCTTTTCAATACCAATCTGCTCAATGATATCGTTACTGCCATCCCTGATTCCGGCCGTATCTATCAGCCGGAACAGGATACCGTCTATATTCACTACTTCTTCTATCGTATCCCTCGTTGTACCTGCTATATCGCTTACTATCGCCCTGTTTTCATTCAATAATGTATTCAATAAGGTTGACTTGCCCGCATTGGGTTTGCCGGCAATGGCTACACTTACGCCATTCTTTATTACATTTCCCAGTTTAAATGATTGTAATAATCCGGTAGTGGTTTTACGGGCACTTTCAATCAGTTCATAGAATTTTTTACGGTCGGCAAACTCTACATCCTCTTCACTGAAATCAAGTTCCAGTTCAATCAATGCAGCAAATTGCACCAGTTCTTCCCGTAACTTTTTAAGCACCTGGCTGAATCCGCCCTTTACATTATGTAATGCAGCCTGCTGCGATGCTGCCGTATTACTGGCAATCAGGTCTGCCACCGCTTCCGCCTGCGTTAAATCCATCTTTCCGTTTAAAAATGCCCGCTGGGTAAATTCACCAGCCCTTGCCAGCCTGGCCCCTTTGTACATACAGGCTTCCAGCACCTGCTGCTGAATGTATGCACTGCCATGGCAACTGATTTCCACCACATGTTCACCGGTATAACTACGCGGCGCTTTATATAAAGAAACAACCACTTCATCTATATTTTTGCCGCCATCTTGCAACATGCCTATATGCAATGTATGAGAAGGCAATGCTAACAGGTTTTTAGCTGGGAATAATTCATTTATGATCTCTATTGATTTGTTGCCACTTAAGCGGATAACGGCAATCGCTCCTGGTCCTGCAGCAGTTGCAATGGCTACAATCGTATCATCCCAACCAGGTAATTCTTTTATCATTTTACAAATATACTCGCTCTGTAGTTTGTTTTAGCCGGGAAGAATCTTTGCCGGGAAGACGGGAAGGTTTTATTTTTTTTGACCGGGAAGATTGTTTTGCCGGGAAGTATATTAGCCGGGAAGGCGGGAAGTATGTTTGTCGGGAAAGCTGGAAGGCTTTCTGTTTGTGTTGGACGGAAAGAATGTTTTCAAAAGTTCATGATGAAGTATTATCATGCTGGTCATTTGTGTTCATTATTTCTGCACCAGAACAATAATATCACTAAAACTTCCCGACAATTAATAAAACTTTCCGTCTTTCCCGAATAAATAAATACTTCACGCCTTCCCGGCATAAATACTTACCGGCTTCCCTATAATTAAAAAACTCCCGGAAGCCCGGGAGTCAAATAATATTTAGGTCAATGTATTAATTTTCGGCTACCACAAAAGTGATCGGTTGCCTGCGGTATGCATTTACATTTCTACCATTTTGCAAAGCCGGTGTCCATTTAGGGCCTTTTTTGATAATCTTTACCGCTTCTGCTTCCATGCCATAACCATGTTTGGTTTCTGCAACCACATCACTGATACTTCCATCCCTGCTCACAATGAAACGAACAATTACAGAATAGGTTCCTTCCGGTGCACCATTGTCAATAGGCGTATTGGCATCCAGGTTATTTTGCAGGTACCTTCTCCAGGCAGATTCTCCTCCGGGGAAAGAAGCTTCAACCTCAACTTTATTGAACACTTTGTTCTCATCATCATCTTTCTTTGGCACTTCCACAACCTGTGTTCCTTTATCTTCTACGGGTGCCTGTACGATTTGAACCTTATTTTCACTTTCAACCGTTTTGGTGCTGATCACCTGGTCTTCTTTGATCTCTTCGATCTTTTCATCAGGTTTCACCTCTTCATCCTTAACAATTTTTGGCGGGGTGAATTTAACCTGGTTCACTTCCGGTGGCGGCGGCGGTGTTGGTGGTGGCGGTGGTGGTGGCGGTGGTGGTGGTTCATCTTTTTTGATTTCCGCCATCTGTGTATCTACAACATCAATCACTTCCTTGTTTTTATTTTTATTAATCACATTAGCTGCCAGTGTTCCCAGGAAAATCAATAAAAGTACTGAACCGGTAATGATAAGAGCCTTGGTAAGTGTCTTATTATAGTTTTTCCGCAACTGGTAAGCACCATATGATTTATTCTTGCCCTCGAAAATGATATCGAGTATGTCAGCCGATAAAATCTTATTTGCGTCCATTTTTTCTTCTTTAATTAATTAGATTCAATTTTGAACCGGTTCCATTATTATTTTATACCATTTGCTAGTTCTGTTTGCTGAATCAGCATTCTCTCTGCAGGTGTAATGTCTACTTCTGCATAGTGGCCCGGAGGAACAGCAGCAATGCTCATTTCATCCAGGATATCTATAGAATTAGCGAATGTTGATGTGGAATCAGATTTAATGATATACATCAGGTCATCAATGGGTGTGGATTTTTTCTTATCCACAATAAGTTGCCTTACATCCTTAAAATTAGTACTCTTAAATTCTTCGCTAAGTTTGTCGGCTTCCAGTTGACCAAAGTAATAATATACCTGGTTTCCTTTTCCCAACAGGATGGTCATGGCACCGGAATTTTTAACTTTTAACTGCTGATCCGGATCATCCTTCGGTTCATTCATATTCATAGCCGTTGCCTGGCTCATGGTAGTGGTGAATACGAAAAAAGTGATGAGCAGGAATCCTAGGTCTACCATCGGTGTAAGGTCTACACGGGTAGATAATTTTTTTGACTTTTTGACGCCGGGCCCTTTCTTATGACCCCCGCCCGAGGTATCTATCTCTGCCATGGCTTGATTTTTTTAACTGTTAATTATTTTTTGCTTTCAATATATACTTCAGAACCAACCGGAACGTCTTCCCCGTTTGTTACAATCCTGAATTTATAGATCTCGTTCTTCTTCAATGCCTGCTTTATCTTTTTAAATACAGGGTACATTGCTTTACTGTCGCCTTTTACCAGGAGCATCTGTTCCAGCTTTTTCTGATCTTCACCTGCATATACATTGGTAACACTGCGTAGCCAGTCTGCCAGCTCATTATTGGTGCTGTCAACCGGTATCCCGTCCATCTTTCCAGCAGGGATTTCCCGTCCTGCGGCTAATGCCGATTTCAACTGGTTGAATGGAAGACCAATGAATTCAGATTTTTTCAGTTTTGCCAGTTCGCCGGGTGAAAGACCAAGTGCCCTGGTGGCATTCACATTGTCAATGATATCGCTCTTTTTGGTGTCATCACCCAACATCAGGAATACTTTGCCTTCCTGGGTGAATGTGATGAGAATCGATTTATCGGGAGCAGCCTTACTGGAAATGGAACTCGGTGGTGTAACGGCCAGTACTTCCGGTGGTTTTTGTTTTGTTGCCAGTATGAAGAAAGTCAACAGCAAAAAAGCCACATCACACATCGCTGTCATGTCCACATTGGTACTCTTGCGTGGTATTTTAACTTTTGGCATAATTAATGATTTTGAATGTTACTTTTAGATGCATTTGCATTCATTTTCCATACATTATTTGTACAGGGAAGCAAATGTTTGTGTTAAAGTAAATCCTGATTCATCAATACCATATGTGATACCATCTATCTTAGTGGTAAAAATGTTATAAAACACAATGGCGAAAGCAGAAGTACCGATACCCAGAGCGGTATTGTACAACGCCTCGGAGATACCGATGGAAAGCTGGGCAGCAGAAGCCGCACCACCACTATCAGCACCCAGACCGGCAAATGCACGAATCATACCAATTACCGTTCCCAACAGTCCGATGAGCGTAGCTACCGTAGCGATGGTTGACAGGAATACCAGGTTCTTTTCAAGCATCGGTAACTCAAGGGATGTAGCTTCTTCCACTTCTTTTTGTATGGCCATCACTTTCTGTTCGGTGCTCAGTTCAGTATTGCTGATCATTTCCTTATACCTGTGCAGGCCGGCTTTCATTACATTGCCTACCGAACCTTTTTGCTTATCGCATTCTGCCAGCGCAGCATCAACATTCTTATTGGCAAGCTGGTATTGAACACGGCGTACGAAATCGGCATTGCTGCTTTTTCCGGAAGCTTTTGCAATAGTCAAAAACCTTTCAACTACAAATGTGAGCATGGTAAGGAAAGTACCAATTAGCACCGGTACAATGATACCTCCCAGGTACATCTTGCTTAATGCTGTTTTCGGATCATGCCTTTCCGGCCAGAATCCGCCATTTTCTGCACCTACTCCGAAATTAGAACCTGCACCCAGGCCAAATCTCCAGATAATATATCCCACTACCAAACATAAAATGGGAGCTATCAGTGAAATGATATTGCTCGATTTCTTTGCCTGAACAGAAGTAGCAGGTTTCACGGTTGCAGTTGGTCTTGTCTCTGACATAAAATACTAATTTAAATAGTTAAATGTTTATTATTTAAAATTGATGATTACGCAATTTTATGAAAAAAAATCAGTAATTGTATATATTTCAACAGGTAATGGTTTATTCAATGGGTAACGGAAACGGAGCACACAAGTTAATAAATTAATTGAATGCAGCAATCCCGGAAAATAAATTTTTAGAATTTGTTAAACAGACAGGATTAACTGGAAGATTGCTGCATGTATGCGTCACTCGTAACGTAATGCAACGATAGGGTCGAGCCTGGAAGCCTTGATGGCAGGATATAAACCGGCTGCCAGCCCTACAAAGCTGCATACAAAAATGCCGGCTATTACCCAGCCCCAGGGCACTACAAAGCCGGTTTTAAGGAGGATAGCAACGATGTTGCCGATCAGTATGCCTGAAATGATTCCAACAAAGGCTCCCATCAGGCTGATGATGACGGATTCAAAAAGAAACTGCGACCTGATATCTTTTTTGGTACTGCCCAGTGCTTTTGCCAGCCCTATTTCCTTGGTTCGTTCGTTAACCGCCACCAGCATTATATTCATCAGCCCGATTGCTGCCCCAATCAGCGTAATGAGTGCAATCCCGATGGTGCCTGTTTCCAGGAAGCCCAGGTTGGTAAGGAGAGATTCCGCTATGCTGTCGCTTTTGTCTATGTAAAAATTATCCGCATCTTTAGCTTCCAGTTTTCGAATGGGCCTGAAGGTTCCTTTCGCTTCCCCGGTGGCAACATCCATCAGTTTTATATCAGGAACCATCACAGCAATATTATAAGACGTGTTGCCGGTAGAAAATAACCGCCTGATATTGTTATATGATGTAACCACCACTTTACTGGTATTGAAAAATGCACTGGAGCCCTTGTCTTCCAGTACAGCTATTACCCGGTAAGGAATATGGTCAACATTTATGATTGCATCTATTGCTTTTGCCTTGTTATCTGGAAACAGCCGGCTGGCCACCCCGTTACCGATCATGCAAACATTGCGCCCCGTTTCAATTTCCGTTATCGTGAAATTCCTTCCGTAGGCAATATTATACCCATTCAGTTCCAGGTAATTTTCATCTCCCCCATACACATTTATTTCCGGGTTGGTTTTTCGCCTGTCGGTGTTTACCACAACACTTCCGGGGCCCCGCAGGGCGATACTCACTTTAGATTCCGGGAAATTATACCGTTCCTTGAACTGCCTGGCTTCATCATAACTGATAAGGATCCCCGTATTTGATTTACGCTCCCTCCTGGCTGATTTTTTTGACTTCGTAGCTTCGGCTCCCCCGCCTCCGCCAAAATTCATATTCCGTTCACGATAGCGGATGCTGAAAGCATTGGCACCCATGGTTGAAAAACTGGAAGTTAGGCTGTTGCTGGCTGCCTTGATAGCTGTAATGATAAGGATGAGTGCGAAGATTCCAAGCGCAATGATTACAACGGTAATGGCTGACCGCAGTTTATTGCCCTTGATATTTGTCCAGGATAATGACAGTGAATCCTTATACGTCATGTTATAATATTAACCGTAAAGATAAGAACCGCATGTTTCCGGAAAGGCAATTGTTTTACAGGCGGCAAACTGATTAATGGTACATCCAGCCCAGGATCAGTTCCGGGTATATACCCAGCACTATAATGAGTAATGCCGTAATTAAGAGCAAAAGGCTGAATCCAGGGCTTACATTGGATATTAACGGGCTTTCTGCCGAAGTGGCTTCTTTAAAGTACATGGCCTGAATTACACGGAAATAATAATAAGCGCTAACCGCTGCAAAAAGTACGGCCACAATAACTATCCAGAAATGGTTGCCGTTCTCAACAGCCGCCATCAGCATATAGAATTTGCTTTGGAAACCGGCCGTTAAAGGTATACCTGTAAGCGATAAAAGGAATATGACTGCTGTGAGGGCTACCAGTGGTTGCGATTTAGATAATCCATTAAAACCATCAATGGTATAATCTTTCATCCTTACCAGGATGGCAAATAACCCGATCGTTGCCAGGCTGTATGCCGCCGAATACAGGATAAGGCCTTCTTTGGCCCGGTCGTTCATGGCAAACAAAGCAAACATCATGAATCCAGCCTGTGCTATACTTGAATACGCCAGCATCCTTTTCACACTTTGCTGAAATACAGCAGTGATGTTTCCGATAAGTAATGTGGCCACTGTTATAAAAGCCACCAGGTTTTGCCATTGCCCATGAACAGAACCGAATGAGTTTTCAAATAATCTTACAAAAGCGAAAAAACCGGCCACTTTCACAATGGTACTCATGAACGAGGTGAAAACAGTTGGTGCCCCATCATATACATCCGGGGTCCAGAAATGAAATGGTGCCGCAGAAACCTTAAATGCCATGGCTACTACCAGTAATACCAGCCCGATAGCAATCATAACAGGTAATTTACCTGAGCCCAGCATGATATTGCTGATAAAAAATGAAGCATTGGGTGTGCCGCCGTATATAAAGGCGATACCCATCAGCAAAATCCCGGTTGAAAATGACCCCATCAGGAAATATTTGAGGCCTGCTTCATTACTTTTCAGGTTCATTTTGTCGCTGGCTGTAAGAATATACAGGGGAATTGACATGATCTCTATGCCCAGGAAAAGGAATAATAAGGTATTGAAGGTTGCTGACAGGGAAACACCGCACAGGATAAAAAATATAAGTGCAAAATATTCCCCAACATGGTTTCCAACTTTTTCAATGTCTTTGCCATTGAGCAGGAAAAATAAGGCAGAACAGGCTAATGCTATAGCTATGAACGTGAGGTTAAAACTGCTTGTCTGCAACATCCCGTGCGTATCGATACTGAACAAAAGGATACCCCTGTTCAGCTCCAGTGCATTGGCAATAAAAATGACAGCAATACCAATGAGGGCAAGATATTTTGGTGCCGCTTTACTTTTTATAAAAGCACCGGAAAACATCATGACTATGCCCCAGATTGCAGATAGTATTATTGCGTTCATAATTAATCCTGAATATTTAAATCAACTTTTGTCCTTGCAGGTCCCTTTTTTTGATCTTCGCTGCAATTGAAACCTATGCTTTCATTACGGCCAGCATTGCCGACACGGCATCCTTTGTTAAATCAATAACAGGTTGAGGATATACTCCCAGGATGAATATCATGCAAACTACAGCAGCTAATACCAGTTTTTCATTCAATGAAATTTCCTTAACTGTATCCGCTACCGCATTGCTGCTTCCGTAAAAAACTTTTTGAATCAAATTCAATATATACACGGCTGCCAGTATGATGCCCGTTCCCGCGAGAACCGCATACCAGCCGTTAAACTGGTAAAGCCCGCTGAACATAAGCAATTCACCGGTAAATGCATTGGTTAGCGGTAAAGCAATATTGGCCAGTGCTATGATAACAAACATCACGGTGAGAACAGGCGCTTTATTAGCTACACCAGACAACCGGGATATTTCCTTAACACCTGTCTGCTTTTCCAGGAGGTCGGCCACAATCCACATTCCGATAATATTGATACCATGATTGAACATCTGCATCATAACACCCTGCACCCCTGACTGGTTAGCTGCAAAGAGGCTGGCGCACATCAGCCCGATATGCGCAATGGAAGAGTAAGCTACCAGCTTCTTGATATTATCCTGTACCATAGCAATGCAACTGGCATATATGATACCGGTAATTGAAAGGATTATTATTATATCACTGTAACGGCTGGCCGCTTCCGGGAAAACAGGAATGAGCCAGCGGATGATCCCGAAAAGCCCCATTTTAACCATAACGCCGCTTAATACCATAGTAACCGAAGTGGGCGACTGGTCATACGCATCGGGCTGCCAGGTATGAAATGGAAACACTGGCATCTTAACGGCAAAAGCAACAAAGAAAAGCCAGAACAACCAGTTCTGTTCACCGGACGTTAATTGGGCATTTTGAAAGGCTTTCAGCGAAAATGAATGCAATACCTGTGTACCGTCTTCAAACATACGGCCCGGTGTGTGCAGGTATACATAAATGATCCCGATAAGCATCAGCAGGGAGCCCAGGAAAGTGTACACAAAAAATTTAAAGGTAGCCTGGATGCGTTTTTCAGCGCCCCATTTACTGCAAAGGAAATAAACCGGTATCAGTGCCAGCTCCCAGAAAAAATAAAAAAGCAGGGCGTCCATCGAACAAAAAACGCCCATCAGTCCGGCCTGTGCCAGTAGCATCAGTCCATAGTAAGATGAAGGATTTTTATAGCTGCTGCGATATGTTGCCAGGAAGATAAGCGGGAATGCGATAGCGGTAAGCAAAGTCAATATCCTGCCTGTACCATCCAGCCCAACATGAAATGTGCTGCCGATATTATTTGCGTAATAATAGTTTACAGCGTTCCAGGTTGCAAAATTATCTGCAGTGAAAAATAAGGCTGAAACGGAAACAAATAATGTAACCAGTGATAAAGCCAGTGCCAGCGCCTTCGCCACCTGCTCCCTTTTTGTAAAAAAAACAAGCATACCTGCCAGTAATGGCAACCAAATCAGTAATTCAGGAAATGTAATATATCTGCCCATTTTTTTACAAAAACAATTGTATGATAAATAATACCAGCATCCCTATGACCATCAATAATACATAGGCGCCAACCTGGCCGCTTTGCAGGTATCGTAACTGCCTGCTTCCATAATTCACCGCTTTACCGGTGCCATTAACAACCCCGTCAATTACTTTCTTTTCGATGATATTATTAAAGAAACCAGCCAGCGATTTCAACGGCGAAACTATTATTGCATTATAAAGTTCATCCACATACCATTTGTTGGCAAGCAGTTTGGCAAATCCAGCGGGCTCTGATTCTGTCTTACTGTATTTACTGTACCGGTTCCATGCAAACAACAATGCAACCAGGGCACCGCCAACAGATACAGCCATGAGCATATACTCAGTAGCATGACTTAGTGTATGCTTTTCCGTTATAGCCTTGCTTTGTGCAAACACGGGTTCAAGAAATGTTTCCAGCCTGTGGCCTCCATGCATGAATACTTCGGGAATACCAACAAGCCCGCCAATTACTGCCAGTATTGCCAATATGACAAGCGGCATGGTAATGGCAGCCGGGCTTTCATGCAGGTGATGTTCCTGTTCATGTGTGCCGCGGAACTTGCCCAGGAAAGTCATCCCGTACAACCGGAACATATAGAAAGCCGTCATTATTGCCGTGAACACACCTACTCCCCATAATACAGGGTTGTTTGCATAAGCGGCAGCCAATATCTCATCCTTTGAAAAGAATCCTGAAAAAGGCGGCATGCCGGCAATGGCCAGGCAACCGAGCAGAAAAGTAAGATGTGTTATTTTCATGTGCTTTTTCAATCCACCCATATTACGCATGTCCTGCTCCCCTCCCATGGCATGTATTACGCTGCCCGCACCAAGAAACAGCAATGCTTTAAAAAAGGCATGTGTCATTACATGGAATACGGCACCTGTATAGGCACCAACCCCCAAACCCACAAACATGTAACCCAATTGGCTAACGGTAGAGTATGCCAGCACTTTCTTGATATCGTTTTGATAAATGGCGATACTGGCTGCAAGTACAGCCGTAGCGATACCCGTTATGGCAATTACAGCCAGGGTTACAGGTGCCATGGTATACAGGATATTGCTGCGCGCTATCATATAGATGCCGGCGGTAACCATGGTTGCGGCGTGAATGAGGGCACTTACTGGTGTTGGGCCCGCCATCGCATCAGGTAACCAGGTATACAAAGGGATTTGGGCACTTTTACCGGTAGCGCCCAAAAACAACAATAAGGTAATACCGGTGATATCTGTAGTTGTTAACTTTTTAAGGCTCTCTGCCGCAAATACCTCATCAAAACTTACCGTACCCAGTTTTGAGATGAGCCAGAAAACCGCCAGTAAAAACCCAAGATCGCCGATGCGATTCATGATGAAGGCTTTTTTGGCAGCATCGGTGTAGTTATTATTCTTGAACCAGTATCCGATCAGCAGGTATGAACATAAGCCAACCCCTTCCCATCCTATGAACATGATCACATAATTGGCGCCCATTACCAGCAGCAGCATGGAAAAAACAAAGAGGTTGAGGTAGGCAAAATATTTGGCAAAATCCTTTGCCGGTTCATCATGCATATATGATGTGGAGTAAACATGTATCAGGAAGCCCACGCCTGTGATGATCAGCAGGAAAAGTGATGAAAGCTGGTCTATCTTAAAATCAAAAGCGATCCTGAGTGTTTCTATATTGATGAAATTGAAATAATGCGCAACATGTGTATTACCGTTTTTCACCTGTATGAATACATACAAGCTCAGGAGGAATGAAGCCAGTACCACTGAGCTCCCTATGAAACCTGAAACGCCTTTCGACAATACATTACGGCCCGAACCATTGATGATAAAACCAACCAGGGGCAGTATTGGGATCAGCCAGGCTATTTGAAGAACATTACTCATAAATTACCAGCTACTTGCTGAGCTTAGTTTTTAAGTCGGTTTAAAAAATTCACATCCACAGAATGTGTATTCCGGTATAACATAACAATGATTGCCAGGCCAACACTCACTTCTGCAGCTGCAACCACCATGATAAAAAATACGAATATCTGTGCATCGGAAGCGAAACTGGGCGATGCCTTTGCTGCTTCACTGGCAGCATGCATCTTTGAAAACGCCACCAGCAACAGGTTCACGGCATTCAGCATCAGTTCTATGCACATAAAAATAATAATGGCATTGCGGCGTACCAATACCCCAATGATACCAATGGTAAACAGGGTAAGCGAAAGAATGATGTATGCTTTTATATCCATGATCTGATTAATCTTTTTTACCGATTACAACCGCCCCAACCATGGCGCTCAGGAATAATACGCTGCTTATCTCAAACGGTACCACATAGTCTGTAAACAGCGTGCGGCCAAGGTTTGCAATGAGTCCGGCGTCGCCAATTTTCATCTGTACCGGCTGTTGCATTTCCATTTTCATCAAAGCCGAAACAAGCACCAGCAGCAGGGAACCTCCGGAAATAACACCTATCAGGTGCAGCCGGTAATTCTTTGCAGGTTCAGAATCGGCATTCAGGTTCATCAGCATCACCACAAAAAGGAACAGCACCATGATAGCTCCCGCATAAACGATGATATTAACAACAGCAAGAAATTGTGCATTCAGCAACACATAGTGCCCCGAAATGGCAAAGAAAACCACGATAAGCCATAAGATGCTCTTAACCGGGTTTTTATTCAGCAACATCATGATCGCACTTCCTGCTGCCATCGCCGACAATAAAATGAATAGTATGGTTGTAATGTTCATTGGTTGCTATAACTATTTTACTTCTGCTTTAACCGGCCTGTTACCTAATGCTTTTTTGTATTCCTCCGGATTTTCTTTTGGATGCGGTATCAGCAATTCCGACTTGTTATATATGAATTGCTTCCGTTGGTAATCGGCCGGAGTAAAAGTTTCACTCAGGTAAATGGCATCCTTCGGGCAGGCTTCTTCACATAACCCGCAAAAAATGCATCGCAGCATATTGATCTCATATTTGGCTGCATATTTTTCTTCGCGGTACAGGTGTTCTTCACCGGGTTGCCTTTCAGCCGCTTCCATGGTGATGGCTTCTGCCGGGCAGGCAACAGCGCATAATCCGCATGCCGTGCAATTTTCACGCCCTTCTTCATCCCTGTTCAATATCTGGAGTCCGCGGAACACCGGGCTGAACGGCCTTTTTTTCTCCGGGTAATTAATGGTCGGTTTTTTCTTAAAAATATGACTGAATGTGATCATCATACCCTTAAAAATGGCAGGCAGGTACAGGCGTTCCCAAAAACTCATCGGTTTGCGGCTTACCTGGCTTATCCTGTTAGTTAGTGCTTGCATTTATAAAAAGGTTTGCAAAAATAATGTTTCTGTTTTTGTCAGGCTTATTTATTAAAATACAGTATCACGCCACCGGTTACCAGCATATTGAATAATGCCAGCGGTATCATGATCCTCCATCCCAGATACATCAACTGGTCGTAACGGAACCTTGGTATCGTCCAGCGTACCCACATGAACAGGAATATGAAACATACCACTTTAGCCATCAATGCCAGCACGCCCAATATAGCTGCTGTATTGGCAGTCAATGTCGTCTCATCCACAAACGGTATATCGTAACCTCCAAAAAACAGGGTTGCCATGATCACACTGCTGATGAACATATTGATGTATTCTGAAAAAAGATAAAATCCCAGTTTCATGGATGAATATTCCGTATGGTAACCGCCAATCAGTTCACTTTCCGCTTCCGGCAAATCGAAAGGTGTACGGTTACATTCCGCAAACGAGCATATGAGGAAGATAAGGAACCCCAGCGGCTGATATACAATATTCCAATACCCGCTTTGTTGCTGTACTACCATCTCTTTCAGGCTAAGCGTACCCGTTACCATCAGCAACGCTATCAGTGAAATACCCATGGCCAGTTCATAACTTATTATCTGCGATGCGGCCCGCAATCCACCCAGGAGCGAATATTTGTTATTACTGGCCCATGAACCGATCATGATGCCATATACTCCCATGCTCACAACACCAAACACATACAATATCCCGATATTGATATCAGCAATCTGTAAAGAGATATTGCGCCCGAATAATTCCACCTTATCGCCCCAGGGTATCACAGCGCTGGTCATCATGGCTGTTAACATGGCCAGGCCAGGGCCCAAAACAAAAAGAAATTTTGAGGAAAAATTCGGAATGATCTCTTCCTTGAAGAATAATTTGAGCCCGTCGGCCAGCGGCTGTAACAAACCGAAAGGCCCGGCACGGTTTGGCCCGCGCCTATCCTGCAATACGGCAGCCACTTTACGTTCGGCAAATGTGGTGTACATCGCTATTACAAGCGATGCCATCACTACGACAATGATCAGCACCAGTTTTTCAATAATCAATGCCAGGTCTACAGCTAATAGCATAATCTATGTTTACAATCCGTTTAATCCAATATTTTTTCCCTGTTTTATAAACAGCTTTTATTTCTCATCTTTCAATTGCTTCACGCCCGGGTTTGTTTCCCGTGATACCGATGCATGCTGGCCAGATTTACTGAAATCAGCAGCCTGGGCAGGACGGTTTAAATTACTAAGATGAATATCCTGGTTGTTCACTTCACTTACACTATGAATATCCATGATCAGTTTCGGGTTTAGCCCATGCATCACTTTCTGAACGGTTTCTTCAGGTACCGTAAGCGTTTTGTACTTATTAGTTCCAATAACCGAATGCCTGCTGATGGATGTCAATCCATCTATCGTCCAGTCAGATGTTTTCTTTTTATCAAACCGGCAGGTATTGCAAATCCACCCGGTTTTACCATCAAAACTTTGCACTTCGCCCCATTCATCTTTCCTTGCTGTTACCCTGAACACCTCGTCGCCCCTCAGCCATAAAGTAGCTTTACCGCAGCATTTGGGGTTTTCACAATTCCTGTGTGCATCTACCGGTTTAGTAAACCAAACCCTGTTCTTGAACCGGAAAGTCTTATCAGTAAGTGCTCCAACAGGGCACACATCAATCATATTTCCGCTGAAATCATTGCTGATGGCTTTGGAAATATAAGTTGATATAGCTGCGTGGTCGCCGCGATCTACCACACCATGAATGCGTTTATCGGTTATCTGGTCTGCCACATACGTACAGCGATAACACAATATGCATCGCGTCATGTGCAATTGTATATACGGACCGATATCTTCTTTCACAAATGTTCTTCTGGCAAATTTGTACCGGGTTCCTTCTTTTCCATGTTCATAACCCAGGTCTTGTAAATGGCATTCTCCGGCCTGGTCGCAGATGGGGCAATCCAGCGGATGATTGATCAGTAAAAATTCAACAACACCGTTACGTGCATCGGTAACTTTTTCACTGGTCATGTTTTTTACAACCATCCCATCCATCACTGTTGTCCTGCAACTGGCCACGAGTTTAGGCATCGGTCTGGGGTCGGCTGTTGAGCCGGCTGCCACTTCCACCAGGCATGTGCGGCATTTGCCACCGCTTCCTTCCAGTTTGCTGTAATAGCACATGGCTGGAGGGGTAACATCACCACCAATTTTGCGGGCAGCATTCAAGATGGTGGTGCCGGGCGCCACATCGATGGTAATGTTGTCGATGGTTACTTTGAATGTTTTTATTTCGTCGGCCATGTTATTTTGTTTCATGCAAAGCCCGCAAAGGAGCAAAGACGCAAAGTTTATATGTTATTAACAAATCTTACAATGCTATTTTTAAATTTATCATACGAACTGTTTTATGTGTGAACCATTCTATGCAGTTACCGGCACATGAATTGGATCTGCGTAATGTGCCAGCCCGTAGTTCTTTGTAAGGCATAATTCAGGGTTCTTTACATGCCATTCAAATTCATCGCGGAAATGCCTGATGGCAGCGGCAACCGGCCATGCGGCGGCATCTCCCAGCGGACAAATCGTATTCCCTTCAATTTTTCTTTGAATATCCCATAACAAATCGATATCACTCATAGCACCTTTCCCTTCATCAATATTCTTCAGGATCTTTTCCATCCAGCCTGTACCTTCCCGGCAGGGTGAGCATTGCCCGCAACTTTCATGGCGATAAAACCTGGCCAGTGTATACGTATTTTTTACAATGCACTGGTCTTCATCCAATACGATAAAACCACCTGATCCCATCATGGTACCGGTAGCAAATCCACCATCACTCAGGCTTTCATAGTTCATCAGCCTTTTCTCACCTTTAGCGGTAGTAAGCAACAGGTTTGCTGGCAAAATGGGAACAGAACTTCCTCCCGGGATACATGCTTTCAACCTTTTACCATTGGGTATTCCACCGCAATATTCATCACTGTAAATGAATTCTTCAACAGTAATAGTCATGTCAATTTCGTAGATACCAGGTTTATTGATGTTGCCGCAAGCGCTAATCAATTTTGTTCCGGTACTTTTACCAACACCTATTTTTGAATATGATTCACCACCTTCATTTATGATTGGAACCACTGCTGCCAGTGTTTCTACATTATTAACTACGGTTGGGCAATCCCACAACCCTTTAACGGCAGGAAAAGGAGGTTTAATCCTTGGATTACCCCGTTTGCCTTCCAGGCTTTCCAGCAGGGCGGTTTCTTCCCCGCAAATATATGCACCGGCTCCCCGTTGTACATATATTTCACAATCAAAACCTGAACCCCGGATATTCTTTCCCAGGAAACCGTTGTTCCTTGCTTCATCAATAGCTGCTTCCAGTATGTCCGCAATCCAGGCATATTCGCCGCGTATATAAATGTAATTCTTATTACTGCCCAATGCATATGCCGAAACCACCATACCCTCAATAAGTATGTGAGGTATAAATTCCATCAGGTACCTGTCTTTGAACGTACCGGGTTCACTTTCATCTGCGTTACAAACCAGGTAACGAGGAATACCTTCGGGTTTTGCGAGGAAGCTCCATTTCATGCCTGTTGGGAAACCGGCTCCGCCACGGCCCCTGAGCCCGCTCTTCTTCACTTCCTCCACAATATCTGCCGGAGCCATCTGTAACGCTTTCTCCACACTGCGGTACCCGCCTTCGCGCCTGTACACGTCAAAGTGACGGATGCCTTCCACATGTGCTTTTTCTAATAATAATTTTCTACTCATTGCCGGTTGGCCTTATTGTTTAATACATGAATTACTGCTGTTGCTTGCGCAAAACATATTTATCCTTCAAAGCACCTTTTATCATCCTGCCGTTAATATCCAGTTGTGTTACACTGCCTTCTCCTACCAGGTACATCGAGGGCCCGTCAATAACACCGTCGAGCCGGATGGTATTCCCATCTACCCAGGAAAATGGAATCTTACTGTTTGAATTTGATGATCCTCCTTTACCAAGATATTTTCGGGTAATCGTATACGTTTGGTCTTTGAAAAGCGCCAGTTCTATTTCTATTCCGCTGCAGTCTGCACAGGGAAGCACCCCTTTATACACCCCATCCCATTCAATAGAATTCTGTGCCGTATGCAGGCTGTCAATGGCTGAAGCAATGGCATTTGTATCTGTAATCAATTTTATGGGAGCAACACTATCTGTTGGCTGCATACCCTTTTTATCTCCGGCGCTGTTACATGCCGTTAATAAAAAAACTGATCCCAATATGATTACCCTTGCTTTAATCATTTCAATTAGCTTTTGATCTGCATTCTTCAATGATCGCATCCACTTTTTCCCTGGTTAGGTGTTCGCGGTAATGCTTACCCAACTGCATCATCGGGGCATACCCGCAGGCGCCCAGGCATTCAACCGTTTTAAGGGTAAACATGCCGTCGGCCGTTGTTTCACCTATTCCTATATTCAGTTTTTGCTTGATATAGGCTATGATATCGTCACTGCCATTCAGCATGCAAGGGCCTGTCTGGCAAACCTCAAACATATATTTCCCAACTGGTTTCAGGTTATACATGCTGTAAAAGCTCGCCACCTCATACACTTCAATCGGTTCAATCTTAAGGAGTGATGCCACATAATCCATCACCGGCACATCCAGCCATCCGCCAAAGGTTTCCTGGGCCAGGTGCAATACCGGCAGCAAAGCACTTTTTTGCCTTCCTTCCGGGTAATGCGAAATGATTTCCGCTACCTTATCCAGCTTATCTTGTGAAAATGTAACCATGGTAAAATGTAAAATAATGAATGTAAAATGTAAAATGTAAAAAGGGAAATCCTGATTTGTACATCAACCTTTACATTTAAAACTTATTAATTAACTTTTAATACTAAAATCTATTTAACAATGTAAAATAATGAATGTAAAACGGGCATTCCGGTTATTACATCAATCTTTACATTTATAATTTAAAATTGATAATTTAAAATTTATAATTTCATTAAGCGTCCAGTTCACCGGCAATCAGGTTTAAGCTGCTCATCGTGATGATCGCATCGCTCAGCATCCCTCCTTTTATGATTTCAGGGTAAGCCTGGTAATAAATAAAACATGGCCTCCTGAAATGCAGCCTGTATGGCGTTCGTCCCCCATCGCTTATCAGATAATACCCCAGTTCGCCGTTTGCTCCTTCCACAGAACAGTATACTTCACCGGCTGGCATATCAATTTCCCCCATAATGATCTTGAAATGATATATAAGCGCTTCCATCTTGCTGTATACATCCTCTTTGGGCGGCAGGTAATAAGCAGGCGTATCAGCATGGTATACATCTGCTTCAGAACCTTTAAACTCCTTCACTTTCCTGTAAGCGTCATTAATGATCTTCAGGCTTTGCCACATTTCATCATTCCTTACTAAAAAACGATCGTAACAATCACCGGTTGTTCCAACAGGAATTGTAAATTCAAAATCTTCGTAACTGCTGTATGGCGTATGCACCCTAACGTCGTAATCAACCCCTGCAGCCCTTAAGTTAGGGCCGGTAAAACCATAGTTCAATGCCATTTCAGCCGATATGGGCCCGCACCCGATGGTACGGTCCATGAATATCCTGTTTCGTTTAAAGAGGTTTTCAAACTCCTTCAAAGTACGTGGATATTCTGCCAGGAATTTTTCCAGTTTTTCAAATGCCGCATTGGTGAAATTCCTTTCAAAGCCGCCTATACGGCCGATATTGGTTGTTAGCCTGGAGCCACAAACCTCCTCATAAATTTCGTATATCAGTTCCCGGTATTGCATCACATACAGGAAACCGGTATATGCACCGGTATCAACCCCTATAATTGAATTGCATATCAGGTGATCTGCAATACGGGCTAGCTCCATGATGATGATCCTGAGATAATCAACCCGTTTGGGCGTTTTTACATGTAATAGTTTTTCGCAGGTAATATGCCACCCCATATTATTAATGGGAGAAGAGCAATAGTTTAACCGGTCAGTTAAAGGAGTAATCTGGTACAGGGCTCTTCTTTCGGCAATTTTTTCAAAAGCACGATGAATATATCCTACGGTAGATGTAGCTTTAATAATCCGTTCCCCATCCATTTCCAGGATATTCTGGAAAACGCCATGGGTAGCCGGGTGTGTAGGCCCCAGGTTCAGGGTGGTTGTCTGCTTCTCAATGGAACCTTCCGGTAAAACAATATGGTCACTCATAAATAATCAATTAGTAAGCCTGTCAAACAGGGTGCTGTTTTTAGAAACCTGTAATCATCTTCCAAACATTTCATCATCCTTATCAATCCTTGTCTGGTCTTCCAGCGGGTATTCCTTCCTTAACGGGAAGTAATCCATTTCCTCCACATTCAGAATCCTGATCAGGTTGGGGTGGCCTTTAAAATTCACGCCAAAAAAATCATAGGTTTCCCTTTCCATGAAATTGGCCGTTTTGTACAAAGCGGTGGCACTGAATACATCCGGTTGGTTGATATCGGTATAAACCTTTAACCTGATTCGAACATTGTCAACCAGGTTGTGGAGGTGATATACAACAGCCAGCTCGGCTCCTTTATTATCCGGGTAATGCACTGCCTGCAGGTCTGTGAGGAACCTGAAACGCAGTTCTTCATCATCAAAAAGGTATTGTAACACTTTCAGGTTATAGTCTTTAGGGGCCGTGAAGGTGAGCATGCCATACGGCTCCTGCCAATCGGTAAGTATGTCAGCAAACTTTTCTGTGAGTTTCTGTTTAATCCTATCGTTTTGTAATGACATCCTGCTCTTAACTTTTACACTTCAGCAAATGCTGATGATTTTGAATATGATGCCGGATAAGTAATCCTGCCCGGCATAATTTATTATTGTATGCCGTAGCTGTTCATCAGTTCCTTGTACTGGTCACTATATCTCCTGCGCAATCCTTCTGCATTAACCAGTTCCTGTATTTTAAGGAACCCATCCAGGATGGCTTCCGGCCTGGGCGGGCAACCGGGCACATATACATCTACCGGTATTACCTGGTCGATTCCCTGTAACACTGAATAAGTATCGAATATACCTCCACTGCTGGCACAGGCACCTACAGCCAGCACCCAGCGGGGTTCAGCCATTTGCAGGTATACCTGCCGCAGTACCGGACCCATTTTTTTTGAAATGGTACCCATTACCATCAGCAGGTCGCACTGGCGGGGCGAGAAACTCATTCTTTCTGCGCCAAACCTTGCCAGGTCATAATGACTGGCTGCTGTAGCCATAAATTCTATTCCGCAGCATGATGTGGCAAAAGGCAACGGCCAGATAGAGTTTTTCCGGGCCAGGCTAACCACTTTTTCAAAATTTGTAGCCATAAACCCCTCTCCCATATACCCTTCGGGAATTCCTTCAAACTTAGTGGTAGTATTAAACTGAACCGGACGAGACATATTCTTGATTTGGAAATTTGGAGATGATAACAGTTGTTACATTCTAAATGTTTTTATACAATTCAACTTTATAAATTTATTTAACATGTAATCATTAATCCTCCCATTTAAGGGCACCTTTCTTAAATATATATATAAACCCTGCAACAAATAAACTTACAAAAAGTACTACCGCCTTAAAGCCTTCCCAGCCCAAACTCCTGAAATTGACTGCATACGGGTAAAAAAAGATCACTTCTACATCAAACAGGACAAACAGGATGGCCACCAGGAAATACTTGATAGCCATTGGCTGGCGGGCATTTCCACGGATTTCAATACCGCTTTCAAAATTCTGGAGTTTATCTGCTGTTTTTCGTTTGGGGCCTAAAAAATCTGAACCAATGATAATCGTAATTATCAACCCAATGGCAAAAACCGCCTGCAGAGCGATGGGTAAATAATTTTCTGCATTGTTAACATTCACCTGTAACAGGAAAAAATCCATATGCTGCTGTTATTTATAAGTGTCAGCAAAAATAACGCAGTAATAGTAATATACAATGATGAAAAAAATATTTTAATAAATTAAAAGCCTGTTGTTAAACAACAGGCTTTCATGTATTGTGTTATACTATTTTTTAGGCGGTGCCGGAGGAACCGGAGGCGCTTTAGGTTTATTAGCAGGCTGCTTTTTAACCTGGGCTTTCGGATCGTTTTTAGAAATAAACTCCCTGTTAGAAATCAATTGCTGGTCGGTTGGATCCAGGGCAATGGCCTTATCAACATAAATAAGGGCTGAGTCCTGGCTCTTCTGAACGTTATAATAATATTCAATAAAATATTTATACGCACCAACCAATTGTGTTTTCACTTTTTCCTTATCAGCAGCTGCTTCACCAACCTGTACTGTTTTAAGGTATGGCGCCACTGCCAGACCCTGTGCCCCTGTTGAATCGATGGCAGCATACGCCTTACTTACCATATAATACCCAAAAATATCATCCGGGAACTTATTGATGTATTTATTGAACACCTGTATCGATGAATCAAACACATTTGCCCTGAAGAAACTGTATCCGGCGTTATACAGGTCAACTTTTCCATAATCTTTCTTTACGTCCAGGATCTTTGAATACCAGCTGGCGGCCTGCAGGTAACTCTTCTGGTTTTCAAACACCTGCCCCATTGATTTCAGGTATTTCACTTTATTGGGTACGATACTGTCCATTTCTACCGCTTTATCAATCATTTCACCTGCTTTCATTTCACTTCCGGGGAATTTCAGTAAAACGGCTGCATAGGTTGCATAATCACCGCCACCTATCTTTTCCGGCACCTGCCTCCTGAAATATTCTTCAAATGAATTTTTTTCATTTACAGAATCTTTCAGTTTACTATATGCATATGCCTTTAAACCAAACAGGTTTGGATATGGATTGGCTCCGCCGGCAGCGATACATTCATCTGCCTTGGCAATGGCTTCGTTAAACAAACCCTGTGCATATTTCAGTGAAGCCCTGTAATAACAGGCTTTGGGATCATCATCAGAATTAGACAACCATTTCTCCAGGTATTCTGCCGAACGTGATACGTTATTTTCGTAATAATAATTAAACAGGTTATTATAAACGGGGGCATATTTAGGGTCCATCGCAATCGCATCATTAAAATACTTCATATAAATTGGTTCCTGGGCCACTCCCTGGGTCTGGTAAACTTTACCAATCCTGTAAGCTGCCCTTGCGTATTTAGGGTTCAATGCCAAAGCTGCTTCATATGACAGGATCGCATTTCCGCCATCATAAAATTTACGGTAAGCATCCCCCAGATTTGCATATACATCCGGGTCATTGAATTTTTTTACCTGGGTGGCCTGTTTAAGCTTTTCAATAGCATAAGCCGCATCACCGTTTTTAGAATCAGGATTCCCATTGGCAAAACCAACTGCATTTAAAACAGCAATGCTCTTGCCCTGGCTTAGTGAAATGGCCGTTTCAAACCTGTTCCTGGCGTCTTGTTTTTTGCCTTCAATCAATTCAATATGGCCCATGCCGGCAATGAGTAAAGGGCTGTTTGGGCTGGCGGCCAGTTTAGACTGGTATAAAGCCTTTGCATCTGCAATGTCTTTCGCAGTAACTTCTCCAGATGACAGGTAAGTCTGGCCAAGCCAATAGGCAGCTTCTTCATTTGCAGGATTAGCGTCCAGCATTTTCTGAAAAATCTCCCTTGCACTTTTAAATCTTTCGTAATACATCATCAATTTACCGTCTTCGATGCTCTGAGCGGAAATAATGCCTGCCTGAAAAACCAATGACAATAACAACAAACCTGATTTGATCTTTTTCATCTGAATTTATTTATTCTTTTGTTATTTGACTACTGCAATGTTATAAAAATATATAACAAACCGTTAAAGCAATCCTATTTTTATTTCTGTTTACTGTTCAACTTCACCCGCCTGATATCAAAATCCATCACGGTACCCAGGTAAGCCCTTTTAAAGATCAATTGCCCTCTTTCAGATTTTAAAAAAGCGGCAAATGATGCGGCAGGGCCATAATAATTTTCCTTGGTTATATAATATAACCCTCTTACCAGCGGGTAACGCCTGGTACCGATGCTTTCCTGTAAAGGTTTTACAAATGGCTGCCCGCTGCAAAATCCACATTGTACATATGCTATTTTAACTTTTTTAAGCATATTCAACTGGGATGTGTCTTCCGGGTTACCTATCC
>WBZP01002007.1_pt1 | contig 24068 bp, 17 predicted proteins | sample 5204301 | NCBI WGS metagenome assembly WBZP01 (sample SAMN12412401, study PRJNA552823) | activated sludge metagenome | isolation source: activated sludge from nitrification reactor of wastewater treatment plant... | place: USA: Pennsylvania | collected 2017 | reverse complement strand
CGGCCATAGTCGTCGACGACCGCGAGGCGTCCGCCCGCCTTCATGAAGTTCGTCGTCTCCTCGGCGTCCATCGGCTGCAGCGGGTGGAGCGCGAGCACGCCGTCTTCCGGCGTAACTTGGTCCCAGTCGAGGACGCTGACCGCGACGACGCGCGTCGAACCGAGCTCGGTGCGCGCGATCTCAAGCAGCTCGGAGCACCCGTTCCAGCTCGCGTCGTTTACGTCGAAGTCCCCGGCGAGCGCCGCCGGCTGACGGTCAAGCTGAGCCAGGTCGACCAGCAGATGGAGATTCGTGTCATCGATCGCGGACCGGGGATTCCACCCGAGATCGAAGCGAAACTGTTCACCCCGCTGTTCTCGACCAAGGCGGACGGAATGGGAATGGGTCTGAGCATCTGCCGCTCGATCATCGAATTTCACCACGGCCGCTTGTGGGCCGAAGCGAATCCCGAAGGGGGCTCGGTTTTTGTCATCACCTTGCCGATCGCACGACAATGATCCCTGGCGTTCATCTCGTTGACGACGACGACGCGATCCGCGACTCGCTCGCCTGGCTGCTCGAATCGCGCGGCGTGGTCTGCCGAAGCTTTCCGTCGGCAGAGGATTTCCTCGCTGCCTGGGAACCGACGCTCGCCGGCTGCCTGCTGCTCGACATTCGCATGGACGGCATGAGCGGTCCCGAGCTGTTCGATGCCCTGAATGAACGGGGCAACCGAATGCCGGTGATCTTTCTTACCGGCCACGGTGACGTGCCAATGGCCGTCTCGGCGCTCAAGAAAGGCGCCTTCGATTTCGTCGAGAAACCCTGCAATGACAACGAACTCGTCAACCGCGTCATCGAAGCGCTGCAGCTCGATGCCAACCAGCGTGCCGCCGCCAGCGGCGCCGATTCGGTCAACGAGTTGCTGAACCGGCTGACGACGCGCGAGAGACAGGTCATGGAGCTGGTTCTAGCCGGGAAACTCAACAAGCTCATTGCCGACGAACTGCAGATCAGCATGCGCACCGTCGAGGTTCATCGCTCGAAACTGTTCGACAAGATGGGCGTGCGCACCGCCGTCGAACTCGCTCAGCTGCTCGCCGGGAAGCGCTGATTGGGTCGGCCTCTCGCAGCGGCACGGCGCCGACGGAAGCATTCCGGCGCCGAGGCGGCGCGGACAGCCCGCATCGGAGCACCGACGGCGAGCCCTATCGCCAGTCCCCGCGCAACCGGGCAACGATCTTCTGCAGAACCTCGGGCGTCGCGTCCTGCGGCGCCACGGGAGAACCGACGGCCAAAGCAATGCGCGAGAACATGCCGCGGCGCAGTGGTCTGCTCATCGCCGGTCCGTCCTTGCGGCTGAAGAAGCTACCCCACAGACCCTGCAGGGCCATCGGAATTACCGCCACGGGCGTGCGCGCGACGATGCGCTGCACTCCCGGGCGAAACGGGTAAAGTTCACCGTTGTCGGTGATCCGCCCCTCGGGAAAGATCGCCACGAGTTCGCCGGCCGCCAGCGCACGCGCCACTTCTTCGAAGGCGGCTTCCATCATCGCTTCATCTTCTCGTGCCGGCGCAATCGGAATTGCATGCATGTGGCGGAAGACAAAGCCGATCAGCGGTTGGCGGTAAATCCGGTGGTCCATGACGAAGCGGATCGGCCGCCGGCTGGCGGCGGCTATGACGATCGGATCGACGAAGCTGACATGATTGCAGATGAGCACCGCCGCACCCTCTGGCGGGATGTTTTCCAGCCCTTCCTGACGCAGCCGGTAGATCGAGTGAACCAGCAACCAGGCGACGAAGCGCAGCATGAACTCGGGAACCAGGCTGTAGATGTAGATCGCCACCCCTGCGTTGCAGAGGGCGGCGATCCCGAAAAGGACGGCAATCGACACCCCGTTGGCGAGCAGTCCGGCGGCGGCAAGCGCACCGCAAACCATGAACAGGGCGTTGAGGATGTTGTTCGCGGCAATGATTCTCGCGCGCTGTTCAGGCGCACTGCGCAACTGGATCAGCGCGTAGAGCGGCACGATGAAGAAACCACCGAACAGCCCAAGGGCAAAGAGATCGAAGAGCACGCGCCAGGTTTCATGCAGGGCCAGCAGGCTGGCGAGCGCCAATGGCGCACCGGTCGGCAGATGTCCCGGCGAAGCGAACGCCAGATCGACGCCGAAGATCGTCAAACCGAGCGAGCCGAAGGGAACCAGGCCGATCTCCACGTGCCCGGCCGACAGGCGCTCGCAGAGGAGCGAGCCAAGCCCGACGCCGATCGTGAACACGGCGAGCAGCAAGGTCACCGAGGTCTCGTTGCCGCCGAGCACGTTCCTGGCGTAGGCAGGAAACTGGGCCAGAAACAGCGCGCCGTAGAGCCAGAACCACGAAATGCCGAGAATCGACAAGAAAACGGTCCGGTTCTGGCGGGCAAAGGCAATGCTGCGTCCGGTTTCGGAGAACGGGTTGAGGCCGATGGTCAGTTGCGGGGCTGGCGCTGGAGCGCTCGGAATACTGCGGCTGAAGAGATAGCCGCCTGTTGCAACGAGCAGCCCGGCATAGGCGACCCAGGTTGGATGTGCAGCGGCACCGGCAAGCAAGCCGCCGGCCAGGGTGCCGAGCAGAATGGCGACAAAAGTTCCCGCTTCGACCAGCGCGTTGCCGCCGACGAGCTCGTTCTCAGCGAGATGTTGCGGCAGGATGGCGTACTTCACCGGGCCGAAGAGCGTTGAATGCAGGCCGAGGAGGAACAGCGCGACGAGCAGGGTAGTCAGACTGTGGCTGGCGAAGCCGAGCAGCGCGACCCCCATGATCAACACCTCGAGCAGCTTGACGAGGCGTGCCAGTCGCGCCTTGTCGAACTTGTCGGCCAGTTGTCCGGCAGTTGCCGAAAAAAGAAAAAAAGGCAGAATGAAGATGCCGGCCGCGACATTCGTCAACACCTCGGGCGCGAGCGTCGTCCAGTTCGCTGCCTGGAAGGTGAGCAGCACAACCAGCGCGTTCTTGAACAGGTTGTCGTTGAATGCACCCAGGAACTGCGTGGCAAAGAACGGTGCAAAGCGGCGGGCGCCGAGCAGGGCGAACTGTGAACTCATGCCGTCTTCCTTTCAAAAAAGGCGCGCGTCGCGAAGACACCTGCCGGAAAGCGATGACCATGCGACGACAGGTGGCGTTTGAGGACGAAATCGAACAGCAACGGATTGTGCTGGCGAATGACTTCGAGCAGCGGAACAGCCGCCGCGGGCAGCAATCCGCGTGCCGCAAAGTCGGCCGGCAGAATCAGCGGCACAATACCGGGCAGCGGGTAGTCGGAGCCGTTGAGCAGACGCGCATGCCATTCATCACGCTCAAGCAGGGCACGCAGCGTCTCCTCATTGCGATTGCGCAAGGTAAGTGCCGAAATGTCGGCAAAAAGCAGCCCTTCGTAACGCGCTTCGTCCATCATTCGGGCAAACAAATCGAAACACGGCAATGGCGCGCCATGCGGCCCGCGGTCGACATCGGTGGCAGTACCCAGCGAAGCGCAGTGGGCGACGACAACACGAACACCGTGCTCGAGTGCCCGGCGCAGGAGAAGCGGGTTGCCGAGCGCCTCGAATTCCGCCCCATGCACGGCCTTCTCCTCGCCGGCATGGGTGATCAACGGCAGGTCGAAGCGCGCCAGGGCGTCGTAGAAGCGATCGCAGCGCGGCGCAGAGGGATCGATGCCCATGGCCGGCGGCAACCACTTCACCGCACGCGCGCCAGCGCGCACGGCGCGCGCAAGCTCCTCGACACAATCGGCCCGATACGGGTGGATCGAGGCGGCCCACTCGAAGTACTGTGGATGGCGCGCCGCGACTGACTGCGCGTACGCGTTCGGCGTGTAGAACGCGCTGCGCCGGGCGTCCGGCTGACCACCCTCGTCGTGCATCCGGTCAAAGGCCAGGAGCAGCAGCTTGGCCCCCGGTCGCAGACCGTCGACGAGATTCTGCATGCGCTCGACGTAACTGTCGTCGACGCGGCCGGGCGCATCATGTACGCAACCGGCGTTCAGGTAGAACAGACGTTGGGCATACTGCAGCGGGTGGAAAAGGCTTTCCATGTTCGGGCTGACCTCGATCCCGCTACCCGAGTCGCCGCTGCCGACCAGATGCACGTGGCAGTCGACAAAATGGGCTGGATCGATCCCCTCCCACGCCGCGCGGATCAGCTCGTCAGTTGCCGCGTCCGGCGGCAGCAGCGTCCGACACGAGTTGAACAGTGTCGTCGAGCGCCACGCCATGCCGGCGGCCAACGCGCTTGCAGCGAGCGCCGCGCCGCCGAGCAGAAAGCGACGACGGCGTGCCTGCATGCCGTCGGCCGGCGGCAAGGTGCAGCGCCCCATCAGGCCGACTCCTGCAGATAAAGCAGGACATTGCGCAGGCACTCCTCGAGAAAAGCCTTGTTGATCCAGAAGTAGATTTCCTTGCCCTGTTTCTCCGAGCACAGCACTGCACCATCGCGCAAGGTTTTCAGGTGGTGTGAAACCGTCGATCGGGCAAGCGTCGAAACATCCGCGATCTGACTGACGTTGAGTCGCTCGCCAGGCTCGAAAAGCAACAGTATGCGTTGCCGGTGCTCGTCGCCGAGCGCCGTGAACACCTTGGACATCGCGCTCCACTCGGGCGGGATCATCCGTCCGTAATCACTTCTCATCGACCTTCCTCCTGCGCCAGACACAACATATCGATAAGTTTAGTTATGTCGATATAAAAGTCAAGCAGAATGTTGTATTGTGCCTCGCGCAGGGAGGAGACGACGATGAATCGTGATGCCGAACAAGTTCCAGCCTCTCCGGCAGAGAGGCCGCCGATGACGCTGCTCGAGGCCGGAGAACGGCTGTGGCGGATCGGCACATGGCAATGGACCATTGGCGCTGACGCCGTAGTCTGCACCTCCGGCTGGTTCAGCATTCATGGGTGTCGTCAGACACCCGGCTCGCTGGCCGAACTTGCCAGCTTTGTCCACCCGGATGACGCGCCTGTGTTCCGCCAGGCCGTGCAGACAGTGCTCGTGAGCAGCGAAACGTTGCCGGTCGACTATCGTATCGTCCGCCGCGATGATGGCGAAACGCGCCTGCTCGGCGCGCGCCTGCAGGCCTGCCGAGATGACGACGGTTCGCCGTGTCGCGTGCTCGGCGTGGTGGAGGACCTCGGAGCGCAGGCGGTGCCTGGCAGAGCAGTCGCCTTGAGCGAACACGGCGAGGCGCAACGATCGGAAAAGGCGCTGCGCGAGCTGGCCGAGAATCTGGAAGCGCGGGTTGAAGAGCGTACGCGCCAGTTGGCCGAGGCGACGCGCAAAGCCGAGGCGGCAAACAAGGCGAAGACCGTCTTTCTGGCCAACATGAGCCACGAGATCAGGACGCCGATGACCGCCATCCTCGGCTTGGGCGAGTTGATGAAACGCGATGGTCTGCCGCCGCGCCAGGCCGAACGTCTGCAGAAAATGAACGATGCGGCGCAGCACCTGCTTGGCGTGATCAACGCCGTACTCGACCTGTCGATGATCGAGGCCGGCAAGCTCATTCTCGAAGAAACGACCATTGACGTTCCCGCGATCGTCGACAGCGTCATCGAAATGACCAGCCAGCATGCGCAGAAAAAGGGACTGCGGCTGGCCAGCGATTGCCAGCGCACTGACTGCCCCTTGCTCGGCGATCCGACACGCATTCGCCAGGCGCTGCTCAACTATGTCAGCAATGCGATCAAGTTTACCGAGCGCGGAAGCGTCACTCTGCGTGTCGACGTGGCGGAAGATCGCCGCAATCGTGTTGTCCTGCGCTTTGCCGTGAGCGACACCGGAATTGGTATTTCGCCAGGGGCAAGCGAGCGCATCTTCGGGCACTTCGAGCAGGCAGACGACTCCCTGACGCGCAAACATGGCGGAAGCGGCCTGGGATTGGCCATCGTCAAGCAGATCGCCCAACTCATGGGAGGCGATGTCGGCGTACAGACGACTCCCGGCCAGGGCAGCACCTTCTGGTTCACCGTGTGCTTGAAGAAGGTCACGGACAAACGATCCGCCGCATCACCGGCGGCGAATTCTTCCGACGAAGCGAGCGAGCGCAGACGGCAGGACAGCCGCATCCTGGTCGTCGATGACGAACGGGCAAACCGCGAAGTCATTGCCGCCATGCTGACGACCATCGGTCTGCCGCTCGACTGCGCAGAAAACGGCCAGGAAGCAATCGACCTGGCGGCCAGGACTCGCTACGGACTGATTCTCATGGACCTGCACTTACCGCAGGTCGACGGCCTGACGGCGGTGCGGCTGATTCGCCGGCAGTCGATGAATCAGCTGACACCGATCCTGGCACTGACCGGCAACGTGGTCAGCGACGTGCAGGAGGCCTGTCGCGCAGCCGGCATGAGCGGCTTCATCGCCAAACCGTTTGCCATGGAGGTCCTGCTCGAAGAGATCACGCGCTGGCTGCGCTCGCCGCACGGCGCTTGATCGCCCGCTGTCATTCCTGCACTGCAGGGCCGTCCGGAAGCGCCGCCTGGCGGGCCAACCGGTACTCTCCAGAGGACCAGGCTGGCGCAGCGCGTCGGCCTCACAAGGCGGCGAGCCGCTACAGCCCGACGGGCAGAAAGACGGCTAGCTCGCTCCCCTGATCGGGAGGGCTGATGATCCGTACGTGCCCACCATTCAGATGCGCCAGCCCATGCACCGCCGTCAGGCCCAGCCCCATCCGGCCCATCGCCTGGCGCGTGGTAAAGAACGGTTCGAAGACACGCTGGCGGATCGCCGCCGGGATACCGGGTCCCTGGTCGCGCACGGACAGGCAGACGAAGTCTCCAGCAATCGCCTGCCGGCACGAGGAGCACGTTTCCCCCGCAGCAAGCCGGACGTGGCGGGCGGAAAAGACGACCGAGCCCGGACCGGTCATCGCATCACGTGCGTTGCGGCACAGATTGACGACAATGCGCTGCACGTGCGTGCGCGCGATCGTCAGCGCGGGCAGGTCGTCGTCGATTTCGATCGACACGTGCACCCCCACCGCAAGAGAAGCGGCGTGGTCGGCGACCACTTGGGTGACCAGCGCACAAAGGGTCGACGGGCTGTCTCGATCGGGCTTCTCGGCAACAAGCGCGGTCAACTGCTGAACGAGGGCATGCCCGCGCAGGCCGGCTTGCTCGATTTCAGCGAAGTACGAGCGCAGACGCTGGGTGCTGTCGTCAGCCGCCGGCACGCTCCTGCCCAGCGCGGCAAAGCCGAGGATCGAAACGAGCAGATTGTTGAAGTCATGCGCCACGCCTGCAGCCACCGCCCCCATGGCCAGGACGCGCTCCACCCTGCGCTGAAGGTCCGCTGCGTCCAGGCCGGTCTGCCCTTTCTGTCCATTTTCCATTGGCTCACCTGCCGCAGCTTGCACCGACGCCATGAATCGTTCCTCCAGAAAATGGCCAGAACGCATTCTCCGCCATCCGGCAGTGCGCGCGTATAATAAAATGCTTAATCGAGCGTTCAACTGTTCGCGGACCTCGTCGATCGACTCGCCAAAGCGCAATGAATCAATCCATGCAGTTGACCACCGTCTGCATCGTCGACGACGACGTTCAGATTCGTCGTTTCCTGGTCGAGGTACTTGCCAGCATCGGTTTGCTTACCCAGGAGTATTCATCGGGCGAGGATTTCATGCGCCGCTGGCGTCCCGGCGAAACGGGCTGCGTCCTGCTCGACATCCGTATGCCGCGCATCACCGGGCCGGAGATCCATGACTGGCTGCGTGAAAGGAGCCCTCATGTGCCGGTCATTTTTCTTTCCGGCTATGCCGACGTACCGACCGCCGTGCGCGCCATGCGGCTCGGCGCTTTCGACGTCATCGAGAAACCCTTCAACGTCCAGCACCTGATCGAGCGGGTCAACACCGCCTTGCGCCTGGCCGAAGAAAGGCGTGCAGCAGACGCGACATCAGCCAACAATTGGCGTCAGGCGCTGACGCCACGCGAGCAGGATATCCTCAGCGCGATCATTGGCGGCCGGAGCAACAAACTGATTGCCGCCGAACTGGGAATCAGCGAGCGGACGGTCGAAAGCCATCGCGCGAGCATCATGGCGAAAGCCGGCGCGCGCAATGCCGCCGAACTGGTCGCCATGGCCATCGGCAAGGCGCCCGGCGACTGAGTTCGCCAGCCAGCACCGGCGGTGCCGGGCCGGGCCGGGCCCGGCAGATGACGGTAGCCCGGCCTCCTCCGTGTTTTCCCTGACTCCTGCGTGTATGTACGGATGGTCGCGCCCGGCCGCTGCCGCTATTCTCCGTTTTCACCAAGCAGGTCGGGCACACGGCGGCCTGGCTACCGGCAATGGGTCAACGGTCAACATGGCAAAAACGGTTTTCCTCGTCGATGATTCGACGACCATCCTCCTCAGCGTGTCGGGCATTCTCGGCAAGGCCGGCTACGCGGTCGAGAAGGCAGCCAATGCCGAGGAAGCGCTGCAGAAATTCAACGCCGGTGTGAAGGTTGATCTGCTGATCACCGACCTCAACATGCCCGGCATGAACGGCATCGAGCTGATCAGGAAGGTTCGCTCGCTTGCTGCCTACCGGTTTCTGCCGATTCTCTTTCTGACCACCGAATCGCAGCAGAGTCGCAAAGCGGAAGCCAAGGCCGCCGGCGCTTCGGGCTGGATCGTCAAGCCGGCCACCGCGGACGACCTGCTGAACACCATCAAGCTGGTCATCAGGTAACCGCCGGCGATGACTCTCCCGGCCAAGCCGCTTTACCGACAGTTTCGGCAGCGCACGCTGATCACCGCCATCGCGGCAGGCGTCGCCACCCTGCTCGTCGTCCTTGTTGTCGGCCATCTGGGCAACGATGTGCTCGGCAGCCGCTTCGCGCTCGGCCAGCGCGGCAGCGACGCGCTCATGACGCTCTGCGCGCTGCTGCTCTTCGTCGCTCTGCAGCAACTGATCTCGCACTTCCTGTACCACGACACGCACATGGGGATGGGCCAGCAGCTCAAGGACGAGCGCCCGGCGTGCCCGGCGAACAAGGTCTGCCAGCGCGTCGCCATGCCCGAGTTGCGCGACGTCCCGCTCTACAACAAGGTCCTCGTCGGTCATCTGCGCAATGTCGTCGAGCAGACGGAGAGCGCTGCCTGCGATGTCACGTTGCGCCTGCAGACGATTGACGACGTCGTTGCTGAACTCAACCGCTTCGTCTCCAGCGCAGCGGCCGAAGCGCAAGAGATAGCGCTTGATCAGGAGCAGGCGCTCACCACTAATCGCCATCTGATCGACAAGCTCAAGGCTTTCATTGCCGAGCGCCTCCGGGAGACGGCGCAGGATCGGGCGCGCAGCGCCGAGGTGGCCAGGGAAGCCAAGGCACTGCAGTCCCTGGTCGACCTGATCAGACATATCGCCGGTCAGACCAATCTGCTCGCCCTGAACGCCGCGATTGAGGCCGCGCGAGCCGGTAATGCCGGGCGCGGCTTTGCCGTCGTGGCCGACGAAGTGCGCAAGCTTTCACACGAGACCGAGGCCGCGGTCACGAAAATCAACGACGGCATCGCCTCCGTCGCCCGCATCATCGACAGTCAGTCTTCCGAAAAGCTCGCCCAGGCGCAGAGTAGTGACGAACGCGACAAGGAGGAGCACGCAGGCCTCGAGCGCTTCGCCGATCAGCTCGAGCGCCTGGGCGCCAGTTACGCCAAGCTCGGCGCACGCGAACGCGCCATTCTGACCACCATCACCGAGAGCAGCGGCAAGCTCGGCGCGATGTTCATGGATACGCTGGCCAGCGTGCAGTTTCAGGACGTGACGCGGCAGCAGATCGAGCAGGTGATCGGCGGCATCGAGCGTCTCGACCGGCATGCCGGCGCGCTGGCCGGCGTCCTCGAAGCCGGCGCCGACGTCAAGCGCGAAGAGGCCATCGAGCCGCTGGCGAAACAGATGGAGCAGGTTTTCTCGACCTACGTCATGAGCCAGCAGCGCAGCGTGCATGAGCAGGCGTTGACCACCGGCAGCCGCCGGCCCCGCTCCGGCAGCCACCCGTCGGGCGTGGCTGCCGCGGCCAGATCGAGCAACGTCGAACTTTTCTGAAGCGCAGGGCAAGCGTAGGCAGGAAGACATCAGCATGCAGGCATCCTCAACCAACCGCCTCGTCATCGACGAGGACATGACGATCTATCAGGCACAGGCGCAGAAGGAACAGCTGCTCGCCGCACTGGCGGCCGCCGAGCACCTCGAACTCGATCTGGCCGGGGTCGGCGAGATGGACACGGCCGGCCTGCAACTGCTGATCCTGCTCAAGCGCGAAGGGGTGCAGCAGGGCAAACGGCTGACGATCAGCGGCCACAGCCCGGCCGTGCAGCATGTTCTCGACTTCTGCAATCTGGTTGGCGCCTTCGGCGACCCGCTGGTCATCTCGGCCAACGCCGGAAGCCGGCGGGAATGATCGACATGAAGAACCGGGAAAGCAGCCGATGGACGAACTGACCACCACCTTCGTCACCGAGTGCCGCGACCAGCTGCTGGCGATGGAAGATGGCCTGCTCAGGCTCGAACAGTCACCCGACGACGCCGACAACCTCGGCGCCATCTTCCGCGCCGCGCACACCATCAAGGGGGGCGCCGGCGTCGTCGAATGCCGCTTCATCGAAGCCTTCACGCACAAGCTTGAAAACGTTCTCGACCAGTTGCGCAACGGCGAGATTCCCTTCAGCAGCGAACTGTCGACGCTCATGCTCGCCTGCTGCGATCAGCTCGTGGCGCTGCTCGACGTCCTCGCCGCCGGCCTGCCGGCGCCCGACGCCGTGCTGCAGGCACGCGGCGACGCGCTGCTGACGACACTGAGCGAGAAGTTCCTCGGCAGCCGTACGGCCGCTGCCGCTTTGCCCGTCGAACAAGAAGCAGGGTTGGCCACTTCCGGTGGCGGCATGGTCGTCACCGACGCCTGGCACATCTCGCTGCGCTTCGCTCCCGGCGTGCTCAGGAACGGTACCGACCCGCTTTCCTTCCTGTACTACCTCGGCGCGCTGGGCGAGATCATCGCCCTCACCACGCTCGCTGACGCCATGCCGGCAAGCGACGAGATGGACCCCGAGTGCTGCTATCTCGGTTTCGAGCTGCGTTTCCAGACGCGCGCCTCGAAGGCGCAGATCGAAAGCGTCTTCGACTTCGTCCGCGACGACTGCACGCTGCACATCCTGCCGCCAAACTCGAAAATCGAAGAGTTCTTGAGGCTGATCGACGCGCTGCCTGAAGACAACATGCGCCTGGGCGAGATCCTCGTCCGCTCCGGCGCGCTGACGCAGGCCGAACTCGACGCCGGGCTCGCCGCGCAGTCCCGTCCGGCGGCCGTGGGCAGCCCGCCAGTGCAGACGCCGCTCGGTGACATTCTCGTCGGCCAGAAGGTCGTGCACAAGGAGATCGTCGAGGCCGCCGCCAGCCGGCAGGCGGTGATCAGCGAAAGGAAGGCAAGCGAGGCACGCATGATCCGTGTCCACGCCGACAAGCTCGACCAGCTCATCGACCTGGTCGGCGAACTCGTCATCGCCGGTGCCGGCACCAGCCTCCTGGCGCAGCGCAGCGGTCGCGCCGATCTGATGGAATCGACTTCGGTGTTGCGCCGCCTGGTCGAAGACATTCGCGACTCAGCGCTGCAGCTGCGCATGGTGCAGATCGGCGAAACCTTCAACCGCTTCAAGCGGGTCGTCCGTGATGCCGCGCGCGAGATGGGCAAGAACATCGATCTGGTGATCACCGGCGCCGAGACTGAACTCGACAAGTCGGTCATCGAGAAGCTCGGCGACCCACTGATGCATCTCGTGCGCAATGCCATCGATCACGGCATCGAAGCCCCTGCCCTGCGCGCCGAGCGTGGCAAGAGCGAGCTTGGAACCGTCCATCTCAACGCCTATCACGACTCCGGCAGCATCGTCATCGAGGTCAGCGACGACGGCGGCGGCCTGCCGAGAGACAAGATCCGCGCCAAAGCCATTGCCCGCGGACTGATCGATCCTGCCGCCATGCTCTCCGACCACGAGGTCAGCCAGCTGATTTTCGAGGCCGGCTTATCGACCGCCGGCCAGGTGAGCAACATCTCCGGCCGCGGCGTCGGAATGGACGTCGTCCGGCGCAATATCAAGAGCCTGCGCGGCAGCATCGAGCTGACCACGAGCGAAGGCCAGGGATCGACCTTCACCGTCCGCTTGCCGCTGACCCTGGCGATCATCGATGGTTTCCTGACCGGCGTCGGTCAGGCTTCCTATGTCGTGCCGCTTGCATCGGTCGTCGAATGCATCGAACTCGGCGCGACAAGCGCCAGCCGCAACTTCCTCAACCTGCGCGGAGAAGTCCTGCCTTTCGTTCGTCTGCGCGAACTGTTCGAAATCGGCGGTGAGGTCCCCGCGCGCCAGAACGTGGTTATTGTCCACTACGCCGGCAAGAAGGCCGGACTGGTCGTCGACCTGCTGTTCGGTGAGTTCCAGGCGGTGATCAAGCCGCTCGGCGTGCTGTTCAAGAACCTGCGCGGCATCGGTGGCTCGACGATCCTTGGCTCCGGCGAGGTGGCGCTCATCCTCGACGTGCCGGCGTTGATCAGCCTCGTCGGCAGCAGCGAAGAGCAGCGACTGGCACCGCGCCGGCAACGTCCGCAGCCCATTCCCAACGTTCCTGAACCGAAGGCCTAGATGACCCGAATCACGCCCAACCGCCCGACCGCCGCGCTTTCCAACGCGCTCGCCAAACCGCCGGCAGTCGCTGCCGAAGTCCGGCCGGTGGCCGACGCGCCGCAGCAATACCTCACCTTCCTGCTCAGTGGCGAGATGTTCGCCGTCGCCATCCTCAACGTCAAGGAGATCATCGAGTACGGCAGTCTGACTGGCATCCCGATGATGCCGCCGTTCATCCGCGGCGTCATCAACCTGCGCGGTGCCGTCGTGCCGGTGATCGACCTCGCGGCGCGCTTCGGTGGCGCTCCCGGTGTGATCGGCAAGCGTTCGTGTATCGTCATTCTCGAAGTCAGCGAAGGCGACGGTCGGCACGACATCGGTGTGCTGGTCGACGCCGTCTCGGAAGTGATCGACATCCCCGACAGCGAAATCGAGCCGCCGCCCTCCTTCGGCATCCATATTCGGGCCGACTTCATCCAGGCGATGGGCAAGGTCGCCGGCAGGTTCGTCATCATCCTCAGCATCGGCCACGTGCTGTCGGTCGACGAGATTGGCCAGTTGGCGCAAGTCTCCGCCACCGAGGCAGGCAGCCACACGTGAGGATGCTCGCCGACCGACTGTTTCGCCGGGGCGCTCAGCGAGCCCGGCGCGCACCCCGCGATGTACTGCCCAGCATTGCCCACCGACTCGGTTACCGGAGAAACTCATGCTAAACCAGCTCACCATCAAGCTCAGGCTGATCGCCACCCTCACCCTTCTCTGCCTGCTGCTGCTGCTTGTCGGAACACACGGTCTACTCGGATTGCGGGCGACCAACGACAGTCTGGAGACTGTTTACAACGACCGCGTCGTACCCCTCAAACAGCTCAAACTGGTCGCCGACGCCTACGCGGTGTCGATCATTGATGCCGTCAACAAACTGAATGCCGGGCGGCTTTCCGCCGAGCAAACCGAGAGAAGCGTGCGCGAGGCGAACACGCTGATTGCTCGGGAATGGAAAGCGTACATGACGACGGCGCTGACCAAGGATGAAGCCCGTTTGGCGAGAGAGGCCGAAGTGCTCTTCGCTGCCGCGAATCGAGACGTCGAGCGCCTGGTCGCATTTCTGGCCGACAAGCGGGGCCAGCTCGCCGGCCGCGCCGGGGAGTTCGACGGCCCGCTGTATGCGACGATTGACCCTGTCAGCAGCAAGGTCGGCGAGCTGATCGACCTGCAACTGACTGTCGCGCAGCAGGAACACGACGCTGCCTCCGCCCGTTACCAGAGCAGCCGGCTTGTCGCCATCGCCTTTGTCGCCGGCGCCATCCTGCTCTCGGCATTGCTTGGCGCACTTCTGACGCGCAGCATCACGCGGCCGCTGTCTGCCGCGTCGACTGCCGCCCGGTCACTCGCCGAGGGGGATCTCACGGTCCGCATCGACGTTGGCCGCAAGGACGAAGTCGGCCAGTTGATGGAGGCGATGCAGGGGATGATCGGCAAGCTGCGCGAAATCATCGGCGAGGTCCGCAGCGCCGCCAACAATCTCTCGAACGCTTCCGGTCAGGTGTCGGCGACCGCGCAATCGCTGTCGCAGTCCGCCAGCGAGCAGGCTGCTTCGGTTGAGGAAACCACGGCCAGCATGGAAGAGATCAGCGCTTCGATCGTGCAGAACACCGAAAACGCGAAGGTCACCGACGGCATGGCATCAACTGCCGCCCGCCAGGCGGCTGACGGCGGCGACGCGGTCGGGCGCACCGTCGAGGCGATGAAAAGCATCGCCGAGAAAATCGGCATCATCGACGACATCCCCTACCAGACCAACCTGCTGGCGCTCAACGCTGCGATCGAGGCGGCGCGCGCCGGCGAGCACGGCAAGGGCTTTGCCGTCGTCGCCGCCGAAGTCCGCAAACTCGCCGAACGCAGCCAGGTTGCGGCACAGGAAATCGGCAACGTTGCCCGCGATTCGGTGAAGCTCGCCGAACGGGCCGGTGCAATGCTCGGCGAGATGGTTCCGTCGATCCGCAAGACCTCGGATCTCGTGCAGGAGATCGCCGCCGCGTCGCAGGAGCAGTCGTCTGGCGTCGGCCAGGTCAGCAGCGCCATGGGTCAGTTGAACCAGGCGACGCAACAGAACGCTTCTGCCTCCGAGGAGCTCGCCGCCACGGCTGAAGAGCTCAGCGGCCAGGCGGCACAGTTGCAGGATCTGATGCGCTTCTTTCGGCTCGCCGAGAACAGCGGCTTGCCAGCGGCCGGGCGCAGCCCAGGCGTCGCCGCTCGCCCGCCGCGCGCTGCGATGGCAGATCCGTCGGCAAACGCTGGCAGGTCACCCGGCCGCTTCGCTGCCGTGACGGCCAGCGAAGCCGATTTCGAGCGTTTCTGATCGCCGGGTGCCGCCCCACAGACTGGCGCCGCGCTCATCCCCTGGCAAGCGATGCGAAGGGAGCCGGATTACCATCATCTACGACGACGTGACGGCAATCCGGCGAAGGGCTGGCAGCCCGCGCGCGCGCCCGGAAAAACTGACGGAGAGCGGGTGAGCAACCCGCGTCATCTCGAACGACTGGCGCGCAATGTCAATCCCGGCGGATGGGCGATCGAAAGCGAGCGGCCGATCGCGACGCTCCTCGGTTCCTGCGTTGCCGTCTGTCTCTGGGATCCGGTGCTCAGAATGGGCGGCCTGAACCATTTCATGCTGCCGCGCCACGAGACATCGGCAAACGCCAAGTTCGACCTGCTGCTCTGCGGCAACTTCTGCATGGAGGTGCTGATGAATGCCATGCTGGGCCGCGGCGCGCAAAAAAAGCGCCTGCAGGGCAAGGCCTTTGGCGGCGGCAACGTCATCTGGTCGCTCACCGGCGTCAGTATCGGCGAGCGCAACGCCGAGTTTGCCCGCAGCTGGCTGGCGCGCGAAGGGATCAGCCTGTTGGCCTCGGACCTGATGGGCCCCTGGTCGCGCAAGGTCATCCTCGATCCGCAGACCGGCGACGTCTTCTGCAAGCGCGGCCCGACCAGCCAGAGCATCGTCGAAGCCGAAAGGCGTTACGCCGGGACGCTCGTCGTCGCGTCGCGGAGGAGCGACGTCGAGCTATTCTGAGCGAAAACGTTCGCCGTAATCTTCGTGCGCAACGTGATAACCTCCTTCGACGCCGATGCAAGAGGCGAGGCGATCGGCAAGCCGCTGCCCAGGCGCAAGCCGGGCGACGATTGTATGGTCGGCCGGGCGGCATGGCCGGCCTCACCAAGCACCAGGCGCCGATCAGGCCAACGATCGACCATGAACCTGGTGGATGACGGAGTAACGAACGATGGCGGGCACGAAGATTGGGTTGCTGGTGGTTGACGACTCCGCCGTTGTTCGCCAGGCGGTTGCGCAGGCGGTTGCACGGGCGGGGGACATCGAACTTGTCGCCACCGCCGCTGACCCGCTGTTCGCGTTGGAAAAAATGCGCCGAAACTGGCCGGATGTGATCGTCCTCGACATCGAAATGCCGCGCATGGACGGCATCTCGTTCCTGCGCGCACTGATGGCCGAGCGCCCGACACCGGTGATCATCTGTTCGTCGCTGGCGACCTCGGGCAGCGAAACGCTGGCGCAAGCGCTGGCGGCTGGCGCCTTCAGCGTGATTGGCAAACCCAAGCTTGGTGTAAGAGCCTTTCTCGAAGATTCGTCCGCCGATATCGTCGCCGCCATTCGCGCCGCGGCGCGTGCCAACGTGCGCCTCTTGCTGAAAAGCGACGCACCGTCGTCGCCGACGAGCCGACAGCCGGTCCATAGAGCCGACGTGATTCTTGATCCCGGCCGGAGCACGACCTTGCGCACCACCGAAAAGGTGATCGCCATCGGCACGTCGACCGGTGGCACGCAGGCGCTCGAAGCGGTGCTCACCAGCCTGCCGAAGACGGCACCGGGCATCGTGGTCGTCCAGCACATGCCGGAACGTTTTACGGCCATGTTCGCCGAGCGGCTCAACGCGCTGGCGGCAATCGAGGTGCGCGAGGCACGTTCCAACGACCGCGTTCTGCCGGGGCGCGCGCTGATCGCCCCGGGCGGCAAGCACATGCTGCTCAAACGCAACGGAGCGCAATACCATGTCGACGTAGTTGACGGACCGCCGGTCAATCGTCACCGCCCCTCGGTCGACGTCCTCTTTCGCTCTGTCGCCCGTTTTGCCGGAAGCAACGCCGTTGGCGTGATCATGACCGGCATGGGTGACGACGGGGCCCGCGGTCTGCGGGAGATGCGTGATGCCGGCGCGACGACGATCGCCCAGGACGAGGCATCGTGTGTCGTTTTCGGCATGCCCAGGGAAGCGATCAGACTGGGCGCCGCCGCGCAGGTGCTGCCGCTGGCGCACATCGCGGCCGCGCTGGTCGCCGTTGACCGATGATGTTGGTCGCACGGACAAGCCCGGAAAACCAGCATGAACACAGGTCGCCGCCTGCGGCACTATCTCTGTCGCCTCGACCGACAGTCCGTGTAACTGTGAACGAATGCACGGATGGTCGGTCAAAACGAGGTACATTGTCTCCTGGCAGCGCTGACACCGCGCGGGGCAGAGTTCAGCTCTGCCAGCAAGAGAGCGGGAGTTGAATGCGCCAGCTTCAGTGAGTCAATCCTTAACGGGCAATCCATCATGACATCGATCTCCTTCGCCAGCACCCAAGTCGAGCGGCAGGTTCTTGGTGGTCTGGCTGCCGACTCACCCTGGCTGGCGATTCTCGACCACGCCGGTCTGGCGATCGCCGTGCTCAACGCCGACTTTGATTTTCTGTATGTCAACCGCCATTTCGCTCTGGCCAATGGCAAGACGCTGGAGTTGCTGTTTGGACGCAATTACTTTGATGTCTTTCCCCAGACGAGAGTCGAACAGATCTTTCGCCGTGTCCGCAGTTCAGGGACGGCGCACGTGCACACCGCACGTCCCTTCCTGACCAACATCAGCCCAACCGGTGGACAGGGCGAGTGGAACTGGTCGCTGCGCCCGCTAGGTGACGCCGGCCGCTCGCTGGCGGGAACGGCTCGCCATCTGCTGCTCGCCATGCAAGCTGCCCGCTTCGCCAGCGAGCCGGCAAACAAGCAAGCGCCGGAGTTGTGCGAGACCTCGCTCGACGGCTTCTGGCTGACCGATCTCATGGGTCGTCTGCTCGACGTCAACGATACCTATTGCCGGCTTTCCGGCTACACCCGCAGCGAGCTGCTGCAGCTCACCGCGCAGCAGCTCACGGCGGGCCCCGCTCGTGCGCCGGCCAGCGCACCGGGCGAGCAGACGCTGGCCGAAGGCGGCGAGCGCTATGCGACCCGGCATCGCCGCAAGGACGGCACGACATGGGCGGTCGAAGTCACCACGTTCTACTCGCCGAGTTCAGGAGGGCGCCTGTTCTCCCTGTTGCGCGGCGTCGGACACCAACGAAGGAACGAAGTCCTTCTGCGCGCCTACGACCGATTCAGCGAGCTGGGCCCGGGTGCCGATCTGGAAGCGCACTTGCAGATCACGCTCGAAGCCGCCATCGACCTCACCGGCAGCACGACCGGAACGATCGAGTTTCTTCCCTCCGAGCAGCGGACCGCCGGAGACAAGGGTGCGTCGGGGCTGCCTGAGGAGCGGAGGTCGGAGACCGGCGGCGCCGACCACAGTCTTGCCGGCAAGCATCCGGCAGCGCGCGGTGAGGGTGTGCGGGATCTCCGGCCGACCGCCTGGAGTGACCAGCCGGCCGTGTCGGATGCAGTGGATAGGCGCGGCGAGCATACCGCACCGTCGCGCGAATTGAAGCTTCCTGTCTTGTTCGAGGGAACAGTGCTCGCGCTGGTCAAGCTGGCCAATCGCTGGGGCGGGTACTCACCGGAAGATATCGCAACGGTGTGCGCCCTTGCCGAGCGCGCCGTGACGGCCTTTGCCGGCAAACGTGCCGCGGCCGACGTGCGCATGAGCGAGGAGGGCTTGCGCGGCCTGTTTACGTCGATGACCTGCGGCTTTGCCGTGCAGGAAATCCTCTTCGCTGCTGACGGCACGCCGAGCGACTACCGGTTTCTCGACGTAAACCCCGCCTTCGAGGCGATTGCCGGCCTGACTCGAATGCATATTGTCGGTCGCCGGGTGAGCGAAGTCCTGCCGGGAATCGAGCCGCACTGGATCGACCGCTTTGCCGCGGTTGCCATGAGCGGCGACTACGCGCAATACGACGATTTCACGAGCGACCTCGGGCGTCGCTACCGGGTTACCGCTTACCGCCCGTCCAGTGGCTGCTGCGCCGCCATTTTCGACGACATCACTGCGCTTTGGCGGGCCGAGGAAACCATCCGGCGCGCCGCGACGGTATTCGAACATAGCCGGGAGGCCATCCTGATTACCGACGCGGCAGCGCGCATCGTTGCCGTGAATGGCGCCTTCAGTGAGATTACCGGCTACAGCAGCGAAGAAGCCATCGGCCAGTCTGCCGGCATGCTCCGATCGGGTCATCACGGTCCAACATTCTACGCTGCTCTGTGGAGCGAACTGTCCGAAAACGGATTCTGGCAGGGCGAAATCTGTAATCGGAGGAAGAACGGCGAAACCTATCTGCAATGGCTCACGATCACTGCCATCGTCAATCAAGCCGGCGAAACGGAGCGCTACATCGGCGTGTTCACCGACATCACACGCTTCCTGGATGTCGGCACGCGCGTGGAATTCATCGCCTGCTACGACACGTTGACGCGCTTGCCCAATCGCACGCTGCTCAACATTCACTTCGAGCACGCGCTGAGCAAGGCGGAGATGATGAGCAGCAAGCTCGCCCTGCTGATTCTCGATATCGACCATTTCAAGGAGGTCAACGAACGTTTCGGCTACGAATGCGGCGACCGCCTGCTGATCGCCGTCGGCGAACGAATCAAGTCCCGTTTGCGCGACGGGGATACGCTGGCGCACCTGCACGGCAACGCGTTCGCGATCCTCATGGAGGAGGTGGACATCGCCGCAGACGCGGCCGTGCTCGCCCGCGACCTGCTCGAAGTACTCGCCACGCCTTTCCGGATCGGCAGTGCCGACGATGTGCAGATTGCTGCCAGCATCGGCATCAGCGTTTCGCCTGACGACGGCAACACGCCGGCCATCCTGCTGCGCAATGCCGAAGCAGCGGTGCACAAGGTGAAGGCGCAGGGTCGCGGAGTGTTCCGCTTTCACGCCGAGTAGATCACTGGTCGGCGCCCGGCGCGTTCGACAGTCCGGCGGAGGCCGCACGAGAACCCTGCTGGTCGTCAGACGGCCGGGCCTCGCCGTTCCGTGTCCGCCCATGGTTGATTGCTCATATCGGTGTCCTCGTCGGCGCTGCCGGCGCATCGCCGCCAGTGCGCCCTCCGGCTCCTGGGCGCTGCCGAACACCGAAACTCCGCCCCAATCCGTCGCCTAAAGTTCAGGCCGGGGCTGCCGTAAATACTTGCGTGGTATTTGCGAAACATTTCAACCTCGGCATGGCCGCTTGTCTCCTGCTTGAGTGTGCACACCCCCGACCGTGCACAAGAGCACCCGCCGTCGAAACACAGTGGCCTCATGCGAACAACGGCGTCCGGCAAAGGGTATCGGCCATGCACAACGACAGGGTAGCGGAGATCATGCTGGTAGACGACACACCCGCCAACCTCCGGCTACTCCATGATCTGCTCTGTGAACAGGGATACCGTGTGCGCCCCGCGGCGAGCGGCTCAGCCGCCCTGCGTTCGGCGGCGGCCAAACAGCCGGACTTGATCCTGCTTGATGCGCGCATGCCCGAGCTCGATGGCTACGGCATCTGCCGCCGTCTGAAAAGCGACCCGCGCACGCAGTCGATTCCTGTCATCTTCATCAGCGCCGCGAGCGAGACCACCGACAAGATCAAGGGCTTCGCCGTCGGTGGAGTCGATTACGTGACGAAGCCGTTCGAGCCGGCCGAGGTGCTGGCCCGGGTCAGTACGCACCTGGAACTGAAGCGCTTGCGCGAGAACCTCGAGCGCGTTGCCGAAGCGCGGACGGCGGATCTGATGCGCACGCATCACGCCCTGGAAGCCAGCGAAAAGCGCTTGCGTCTGGTCATCGAAGCGACCAGCGACGGCGTCTGGGACTGGAACATGCGCACCAACGAGATCTTCTTCAGTGATCGCTGGTATGCGATGCTCGACTACGAGCCCGGTGAATTCCCCGCCGAGTATACCGCGTGGCGCGATCGCGTCCACCCCGACGACCTGGCGTCGGCTGAAGCCGCTGTCGGCGCCCATCTGGCTGACCGCCTCCCCGAAATCAACATCGAAGTCCGCGTGCGGACGAAGGACGATCGATGGAAATGGATCAACAGCCGCGGCAGGGTGGTCGAACGGGATGCTGAGGGAAGACCGTTGCGCGTCGTCGGGACCAACGCGGACGTTACGGCGCGCAAGCAGGACGAGGCCGCGCTACGCGAGAACAGCATGTTTCTCAACACCCTGCTCAACGCAATCCCGGCGCCCGTGTTCTACAAGGACACGAGCGGCCGCTATCTCGGCTGCAACCAGGCTTTCGCGCAGATTCTCGGGCGTACCCGGTCGGCGGTGGTCGGCAAGACGACGTCCGAGCTGATGCCTGGCGAGCAGGCGGATGTTTATCGCGCCAGCGATCTCGAACTTCTCCATCAGTCACGCTCGGCAGCCTATGAGGGTCAGATCACCGATGCGCTCGGCAACATCCGCGACGTGGTTTTTCACAAAGCGGTTTTTCTCGATTCCGAGAGCGATGTCGGCGGAATCATTGGTGTCATCCTCGACATTTCGCAGCGCAAGGAAGCGGAGAGAGCCTTGCGCATCAGTGAGGCTTTTTACCGCTCGGTGTTCGAAAACTCGCTGCTCGGCATCTGCATCACCGGCCCGGACATGACGCTTGTCCAGGTCAATCCCGCATTCTGCCGGATGATCGGCTACCAGAGCGACGAGGTCGTCAACCGCATGCGCCTCTGCGATGTGACGCACCCCGACGATGTCGCGGCTGCCGGCACAGCGATGAGCCGCCTGATCAGCGGCGAAGAGAAGGATTTTATCAGCGAACGACGCTGCATCAGAAAATCCGGTGAAATCATCGATGTCATCGCCTTCGTACGCGCCATCCGCGACGAGGGCGGCGCCTACGTCGGGAGTAGTGCAAGCCTGCTCGATATCACCACGCGCAAGCGCGCAGCAGAGGAGCTCGAGCGTCATCGCGAGAAACTGCAGGACTTGGTGGCCGAAAGAACCGCCGAGTTGCGCCACGCCATGCAGCAGCTCGTCCAGTCGGAGAAACTCGCTGCCCTCGGCCATCTTGTGGCCGGCGTTGCCCACGAGTTGAGTACACCCTTGGGCAATGTGCGCACGATGGCCACCGCATTGGCCGAAGAAGTCAGGGCATTCGGCCGCGCCGCCGAGTCAGGAGCACTTCGCCGCTCGCAGTTGAGCGGCTTCCAGACGCGTTGCAACGAAGCTGTTGACCTGATCGAGCGCAACGCCGTACGGGCAGCCGACCTGATCGGCCACTTCAAGGAGGTGGCTGTCGACCAGACCAGCGCACGCCGCCGCCGATTTGTCCTGCGGCAGACGATCGAGGAAATGCTGACCACACTGCAGCCGCAATTCAAGCGCACGGCGCATCGCATCGAACTGGATGTTCCTGCCGATCTGGTGCTGAACAGCTACCCTGGCCCGCTGGAACAGGTGCTGGCCAACCTGATCAGCAATTCATTGACGCACGGCTTTGCCCAGATGGAGGCAGGAACGATTCGCATCCAGGCCGCCGCCGCCGACGCCGCCCACGTGCGGATCGACTATGCGGACGACGGCGTGGGCATCCCGGAAGCGCTGCGCAACAGGATTTTCGAGCCCTTCTTCACGACGCGTCTGGGCAGCGGCGGCAGCGGATTGGGACTCTACATCACCTACAACCTGGTCACCGCCGTTCTCGGTGGAACGATCAGCGTGTGGGCTGCGCCGCAACGGGGAATCTCCTTTTCGATCATCCTGCCGAACAACCCCGCCGCGCAGCCTCACTCTGGAGCTTCCATATGATCGATGAGTTGGTCACACTGACCGATGATCTGCCGCCCTCCAGCGCCCCGCTAGCGGGGAGCCTGCCGCCCTGGAAGCTGCTGGTGGTCGACGACGACCCCGAGGTGCATACCGTGACGCGCTTCGTTCTCGGCAACCTGCGAGTTCTCGGCCGGCCGCTGCAGCTTTATCACGCCTACGATGGTCGCCAGGGGCGCAGCCAGTTGTGCGAGCACCCGGACATCGCCCTGGCTCTGCTCGATGTCGTCATGGAAACAGAACATGCCGGCCTCGATCTCGTCGGCTTCATTCGCGACGAGTTGCATCTGGCCGAATGCCGGATCATGCTGCGCACCGGACAGCCGGGGTACGCACCGGAACTGGCGGTCATCCAGCAATACGACATCAACGACTACCGGACGAAGGCCGAGCTGACCAACACACGGCTGATCACGACGGTCAGCGCGGCGCTCCGCTCGTACCAGCAACTGCACGCCTTGTCCGAGCACCGGCGCGGCCTGGAGTTGATCGTCGGCGCAGCGGCCGATCTCATGGAACAGCACGCCATCACCAACCTGGCGGAAGGCATTCTGACGCAACTTGCCGCCTTGCTCAAGCTGCCGGTCGACGGCATCGTTTGCAGTCAACGCGGTGCGCCCCTTGGCGGTGACGGCGAAAGGTGCTATGTCGTCGGTGCCGCCGGGCGGCACGCAGCCTATATCGCCCGGCCGCTGGACGAACTGCCCGACCGCCGAGTTGTTGCCGAAATCCAGGCTTGTGTCGCCCAACGCGGACATGTCTTCGCTGCCGACCATACGGTGCTCTACCTGAAAGCTGCGCCAAGTCAGGAGGCAGCGATCTTCCTCGACTCCGGCGATGCATTGGCCACCATGGACCGACCGCTGCTCGAGGTATTCGCTGCCAACATCGCAGCGTGCTTTCGCAACGTCAAACTGGTCGAGCGGCTGCATGACCTCGCTTACGAGGATCAGCTGACGCGGCTGGCAAACCGCCTGCAGTACATTGCCGACCTCGAAGACGCGGCACGCCAGCGCAGCAATGTCGTCGCCGCGCTGATCGACATCGATCACTTCGCCGATCTGAACGACGGCCTCGGCCCAGACGTGGGCAACCTGACGCTGATCGCCTTTGCCACCCGCCTGAGAGAACGCCTCAGTGGCGATTGCCGCCTGGCGCGCGTCGGCCCCGACGTGTTCGGCGTGCTCGGCCCGGAATCGGAGGTCAATGCCATTTGTCTGATGGCGCTCCTGCAGGAACCCTTCGATGTCGGTGAGTATCAGTTTCCGATTACCGTAACCATAGGCCTTCACCGCCACCTCGACGAAGCCGCTGCGGGTACGACCCTGCTCAAGCGGACAAGCATCGCGCTCAACCGGGCAAAGCACAGCTTCTCTGCCAACTACGAGTACTATCAGCCGGAAATGGAGGACGACACTCGCCGGCGAGTCGAAGTGCTTCG
>WBZP01002006.1_pt1 | contig 24092 bp, 21 predicted proteins | sample 5204301 | NCBI WGS metagenome assembly WBZP01 (sample SAMN12412401, study PRJNA552823) | activated sludge metagenome | isolation source: activated sludge from nitrification reactor of wastewater treatment plant... | place: USA: Pennsylvania | collected 2017 | reverse complement strand
AGAGCGGGTCGCCGCAGCATGGGTGGCGGAGCGCGGCCAGATGCACCCGGATCTGGTGGGTGCGCCCGGTCTCCAGTTTGATCTCCAGCAGGGCCGCGGCGGCGAAGCCGTGGAAGGCCTCGATGACCTCGTAGTGGGTCACCGCGTGCTTGCCGGAGGCCAGCACGGCGAACTTGTAGTCGTGGCCGGGGTTCCGCCCGATCGGGGCGTCGATGGTACCGACCATGGGGTCGGGCAGGCCCTGCACGAGGGCGTGGTAGGTCTTGTCGACCTGGCGGGTCTTGAAGGCTCGCTTGAGCCGGCTGTAGGCGTACTCGCTCTTGGCAACGACCATGAGCCCCGAGGTGCCGACGTCGAGGCGGCTGACGATCCCCTGTCGCTCGCTGGCCCCGGACGTGGCGATCCGATAGCCCGCCGCCGCCAGGCCCGCCACAACATTGGGGCCGGTCCACCCCACGCTCGGGTGCGCGGCCACGCCCACCGGCTTGTCGACGACGACGAGGTCGTCGTCATCGTGGACGATCGTCATCCCGGGGACAGGCTCGGCGACGACCGCCGCAAACGGATCGTCCCGGCCGGCCGGGGCGGCCGATGGCAGGTCCACCTCAAGCATGTCACCGGAGCCCACCCGCGCGGACTTCACCACCGGTATGCCGCCCACCCGCACCGCACCGGCCGAGGCCAGTGCGGCCGCCTGGGTGCGCGAGAGGCCGAAGAGCCGGGCCAGCGCGGCGTCGACACGTTCACCGACCAAGCCCTCGGGCACTGCGACCACGCGCTGCTGCACATCGCGGGACGAGCCGGGTGCGGGTCGGGTCGGGTGGTCCTGGTCGGCCGGGCGGTCGGTCATTCCGTGGTCGACCCGTGGGGTGCGGAACCTTCAGCCTCCACGTCAGGTTCAGGCGACTCATCCGGCTCCGGGGTTGTCTCGCTCTCCCGGCTCCCGTCGAGGCGGATGCCGAGCAGGGCCAGCAGAGCGATGAGACAGGCCGCCGCGACGATCGCAATGTCCGCGACGTTGCCGATGAACCAGCCGTTGTAGTCAATGAAGTCCACGACATGACCGCGGCCCACGCCTGGCTCCCGGGTCAACCGGTCGGTGAGATTGCCCAGGGCACCGCCGAGCAGCATGCCGAACGCCACCGCCCAGGCTGGGCTGCCCAGTCGCCGACTGGAGCGCACGACGACGACGAGCACGACGATGGCCAGCAGGGTGAGCACCCACGTGCTGCCGGTGCCGAGCGAGAAGGCGGCGCCGGGATTGCGGATCAGGTAGAGGCGCAGGAGGTCACCGACCAGCTGCCGCGGGGGCGAACCGGTGAGCGTCGCGATGGCCCACTGCTTGGAGGCCAGGTCCGCGGCATACCACAGGAGCGCGAGCACCGCGACGAGCATGGAGAGTCGGCCCGATCGACGGGCAGCGCGAGCGACCATCGTCAGCCGCGCTCGGCCTTCTCTTTACAGCCTCGACACAGCGTGGCCCGAGGAGCAGCTTGCAGCCGGAACTTGCCGATCGCCTCGCCACAGGACTCGCAGATGCCATAGCTGCCGTCGTCGAGACGTTCCAGCGCATGGCGGTTCTGAGCCAGCTTGTCCCGGGAGATGTTGGCCAGCGAGATCTCCTGCTCCCGTTCGTACGTCTTGGCTCCGGCATCGGCCTGGTCGTCGCCGGAGCCGTCGCCGGCGTCCCAGATGAGCCCTTGTAGGTCTTCCTCGGCGTTGCGCAGGTCGTCGAGGGCCCGTTGGATGTCGTGCTCGATCTCGCTCCGGAGCTCGGCCACCTCGTCTGCGGTCCAGGGCTGTTCGCCCTCGCGGACGGGCAGGGTCGGGCTCTCGCCCGAGGACTGCGCCATCACCTCGGTCGGACCGGGGGCCGGACGGTGAGCTGTCGAACGGTCAGCTGTCGGACGATCAGCAGCCGGGCTGTCGGGTCCCCCGGACGTGGTCGTGAGGGCAGGTCGAGTGGTGGAGCTGCGAGCCATGGCACCCTTCGTGGTCGCGCCCGGGCGAGCGGGCGTCGGGTCTGTCGTGATCGGTGCCGGTGTCCCCCCCGGCTTCGCCGACGGCATCGTACGCCGACGCGGAGCCCGGGTTCTCGTCGCCGTAGCCTTGGCCGCCCTGCCCTCGGCCGCCGTGCTCGTCGTGGTGGTCTTCGCGGCCGGGGCCTTGGCGGTCTTCGCGGCCGCCACCGTCTCGGCCTTGCGTGCCGCGGCTCTGGTGGCTTTCGCTGGCGCGGCGTGCGACGCCAAGGACCGGGCGGCTCGGGCCGGGGCCTGCGCCGGCGCGCTCTTGGCTGGCGCGCTCTTGGCTGGCGCACTCTTCGCCGGCGCACTCTTCGCTGGCGCACTCTTCGCCGGCGCACTCTTGGCCGGCGCGCTCTTGGCTGCTGTCTTCGGGGCTGCCGCGTTCCTTGGCGTCGACGTGGCAGTCCGTTGCGGGGCGGGCCGGGCAGACTCTGTGGCGTTTGGCGCAGAGCCGATGGACCGGGCGGCGCGAACGACCGAGGCCAGCACGCCCTTGGCAGTCGCGCCCGGTCCCTTCGCCTTGCTCGCAGCCATCCGGCTTCCTCGGCTCGTAGGAGGTTCGCGGTAGGAGGTGTCGCGGCTGAGGATAGGCCACAGACCCTTGGCGGGCGGGCATCGGGGGTGATCAACGCGCCGGTTTTCCAGGAATTCACCGCACGACGCGAGCGGGGACACGACCGCGGGGGCTCGGACCGATCCGGTCCGAGCCCCCGCGCGGTGCGTCCTACGACAATTCAGTCGTGCTGCTCCGCAGCCACCGGCTTGTCCGGGGCCACGTGCGCCGAGTTGGCCAGTTCGGCCAGCTTGTCCTCGAAGTAGGACCGCAGTTGCGCCCGGTAGGTGCGCTCGAAACCGCGCAACTCCTCGATCTTGCGCTCGATGATGGACCGCTGGCCCTCGAGCTCCTCGAGGATCTGGGCCTTCTTCTGCTGCGCCTCGGCGACCATGCCGGTCGAGCGCTCACGCGCCTCGGTCAGCATCTGGTCCTTGGCCGTCGCGGCCTCGGCGAGCATCTCGTCGTGCTGACGCTGCGCCGTGCCGACGAGTTCGTCGTGCTGAGCCTGCGCGGTGGTCACCAATTCGGTGTGCTTGGCCTGCGCCGCGGACAACAGGTCGTTGTACTTGGCCTCGCCGGTCTGCATCAGCTCGTCGTGCTTGGCCTGTGCCGTGCCGATCAGCTCGTCGTGCTTGGCCTGCGCCGTGCCGATCAGCTCGTCGTGCGTGGTCTGCGCCGTGCCGATCAGCTCGTCGTGGCGGGCCTGGGCGGTCGAGACCAGCTCGTTGTGCCGCGACTGACCGGTCTGGAGCATCTCGTCGTACTTGGCCTGGGCCGTGGAGATGAGCTCGGCGTGCCGAGCCTCACCCTCATTGATCAGCGAGCGGCGGCGGTTCTCACCCTCGGCGACGTGCTCGTCGTGCAGGCGCTGAGCCAGCTCGATCAGCCCGGCCGCACCACCCCCACCGAGTAGGCCCATCGCACCCCCGGCGGCTGCCGGGGCCGCGGCGGCAGCGCCGCCACCGCCTTCCTGCGCGCGACGCTCGGCATCCTCGGCCCGGGCCTGAGCTTCGCGGGCCCGGTCCTCGGCCTCCCGCGCGCGTGCCTCGGCGCTCTGCACCTGCAGCCGCGCGGCGGCACCGATCTCCTGGAACTTCGTGGCCTGGGTCTGCAGTGCGGCATACCGGTGCTCGGCGTCCTCGGCGCGCTGCAGGGCGCTGGTCAGCTGACCCTGCAGCTCCGGGTTGGCCAGCCCCTGCTCGACGGCCTGGCGAGCGGCCTCGATCCGGCCCTCCAGGGATTCCAACTCGGCCTGGCCGGCGGTGATCTCCTGACCCAGTCGCTGGTGCTCGGCCTCGACCTGCGCCAGTTGGGTGGTGAGCTCCTGCAGCCGGGCCTCGGCCTCCGCCTGAGCCGACAACGTGCCCGCATCCACGGCATCCTGAGGGGAAGTGTCGGCCACCTCGACCGGTGCGATGCCCCGGCCGGCGCGGCAGTCGTTCAACTGCTGCTTGTAGTCGTCCCGTTGCGCAGTGAGCGAACGCATCTCCGCCACGATCTCGTCGAGGAAGTCGTCAACGTCGCGCTCGTCGTAGCCCTTGCGGAACTGCGTCGTCTGGAAGTGCTTGTTGAGGACCATTTCGGGCGTGAGCGCCATAGTTCACCTCGGGTGGACGTGGATGTACGAGTGCCAACGGTATCGAATGGAGTGCGACGCGCCCAACCACCGCTCAGAGCAGCCGCAGCACGCTCATGAGCGTCGAGGTGATCAGGAAGAGCACGATGAACGCCAGATCGATCCGCAACCCCCCTACTGTAAGGGGAGGGAGGAACCTGCGGATCATCCGTAAGGGTGGGTCTGTCGCGGTGAACACGACCTCGGCGACCACCAGCAGCGGGCCCCGTGGCTGCCACTGCCGGGCGAAGACCCGCACGTAGTCGAGGACGAGCCGCGCCACGAGCAGGATCAGGAAGACGTAGAGCAGCAGCGACAGCACTTGCCAGATGGCTTGCATGGGGTGAGTCTGACCGATCCGACTGTGTGCGGCCGACGCCTCAGCTCTGGTTGAAGGGGCCGCGAGGCACTCGGGCCACCGTCGGTTCCTCGGCCGCGACCTCGACATGCGCCGGCGAGAGCAGGAAGACCTTGGCGGTGACCCGCTCGATCGAGCCGTGCAACCCGAAGACGAGACCCGCCGCGAAGTCGACCAACCGCTTTGCGTCGGCGTCGTCCATGTCGGTGAGGTTCATGATGACCGGCACACCTTCGCGGAAGGACTCCCCGATCGCCTTGGCCTCGTTGTAGGTGCGTGGGTGGATGGTGGTGATCCGGTTGAGCGGCCCGACCTCCGTCTCGTGCACCACCTGCGCCACCGCGGCCGGGCGAGTGGGCAGCGGCGTCACGGCCGCAGTGCGCTCGTCCCGGGTCGGCTCGGCCGATTCGTAGGAGTCGTAGCTGTCGTCCTCCTCGGCGAGCCCGAGGTACACCATCGTCTTGCGAAGTGCCCCAGCCATGCCCGAACCCCTTGTCCCGTCGCGAGTCGATCTGCGGTCGTGTCCCGTCGTGCGTGCCGTCGCACCCGGGGACACGGCGGCTGGCTCGACGTTAGCGAAGGGCCGGACGGGATCCGAGGATTGCCGTGCCGACACGCAGGTGTGTCGCACCGTGGCGGACCGCAGCCTCGAGGTCGCCGCTCATCCCGGCCGACAGCCAGCGCGCCTGCGGGTGGTCGGCGCGCAGCCGCTCGGCCAGCTCGTGCAGTTCGGCGAAGGCCTCCTGCGGATCGACCCCCAGGGGCGCCACGGCCATCAGGCCGGACAGGCTCAGGTGCTCGGCTGCCTCGATCAGAGCGGCCAGCGGCGCGATCTGTGCCGGGTGCGCCCCGCCCCGCCCGGCCGGTGCGGCGCTCGGCGCGACGGTGGCCGACGGATGGTCGCGGGTGTCGAGATCGACCTGCACCAGCACGCGCAGTCGACGGTGCGCCCGGGCGGCCCCGGCCTCGAGGGCGTGGACCAGCCTGGCGCGATCGACGGCGTGCACGACATCGGCGTATGCCGCGACGGAGGCGGCCTTGTTGCTCTGCAGCTGACCGATGAAATGCACGGTCGGGGTCAGATCGCCGGCCCGCACAGCCTGGAACTTGGGGCCGGCCTCCTGGTCGCGGTTCTCCCCGAAGTCCCGGACCCCCAGCTCCCACAGCAAACGCACGTCGGCGGCCGGGAAGTATTTCGTCACGACGACGAGCGTGAGCTCCCCGGGGTCGCGGCCGCAGTCCAGGGCCGCTGCGGTCACCCGCTCGCGGACCGCGGCCAGATTGACGGACAACTCGGCCCGTCGCGAGATCATCGTGGGCCTGCCGGCGCGGCATACCGGAGCACGATGGTGGCGAAGCGCCCGGTCGGGCCACCTGCGGCGCCACGATGCGAGTAGAGGTCGGAATCCTCTCGGGTGCAACCAGGTAACCGTTGCACGCGCACCCCGGCCCGGCTCAGCTGGGCGACCACCCCGGCGGCGAGGTCGAGGGCGGGGGTGTCCTGCCATGACGTGGCCCGGGTGGCCGGCTCGATCGCGGTCACCTCGTCGCACATCGCGGCCGGCACCTCGTAGCACCGGCCACAGACCGACGGCCCGACGACGGCGTCGACCCGCCCCGGCACGTCAACGGCCACGCCGACCTCGCGCAGCGCCGACAGGGCGGCCGCGAGGACGCCGGCGGTCAACCCGACCCGGCCGGCGTGCACGGCGGCGATGGCCCCGGTGTGGGAGTCGGTCAGGAGCACGGGCACGCAATCGGCGCTCAGCACGGCCAACGCCAGGTCGGTCGCCGTCGTGACGACACCGTCGCAGTCGGGCGCCGCACCGGACCACGGGCCCTCGAGCACCTCGACCCGGGCACTGTGACACTGACGCATGAACACCAACCGCGACTCCGGCAGGCCCAACGCCGCCGCGACGGTATGCCGGTTGGCTCGGACCGCGGCGGGGTCATCGCCCACCTGCCCGCCGAGGTTGAGCGATCCGTAGCGCCCCGCGCTGACACCATCGTGCCGGTCGGTGACGGCACGGGTGAGACCGTCGCCGTCCGCTCGCCACCAGAACACGAGGTCACGCTACGACACCCGCGATCGGCTGTGTCGGGGGTGAACCCCGCCGGACGAAGCGAGCACGCGCTACTTCAGGAAGTCGGGGACGTCGAGGTCGTCACCGTCGTCGAAACTGACGGTGCGCGGCGGAACCGGCACGGCGGGAGGCATGACGACCGGCGGCGCCGCGTCGCTGCCCGAGCCACCGGAACCACTCGGCCCGCTGGTCGCGGTGCCACCAGCGGTGCCGCCCAGCCCACCCGCCGTTCCGGTCGGGGGCGCGACCGGCGCCGGTGCCGCGGGCCGCCCACCCCCACCAGCCTGGACGCTGCCCAGCGCCCGTGAGTCGTGGCGCGGCGTGGGGTTGCCGCCGTCGAAACCGGCCGCGATGACGGTGACCCGCACCTCGTCGCCGAGTGCGTCGTCGATGACCGTGCCGAAGATGATGTTGGCCTCGGGGTGAGCCGCCTCCTGCACCAACCGGGCCGCCTCGTTGATCTCGAAGAGCCCGAGGTCGCTGCCGCCGGAGATGGACAACAGGACGCCGTGGGCGCCGTCGATGCTCGCCTCCAGCAGTGGGCTGGAGATGGCCAGCTCGGCCGCCTGCACTGCGCGGTCCTCACCGCGGGCCGAGCCGATGCCCATGAGGGCCGAGCCGGCGCCCTGCATGACCGACTTGACGTCGGCGAAGTCGAGATTGATCAGGCCCGGCGTCGTGATGAGGTCGGTGATCCCCTGGACACCCGAGAGCAGCACCTGGTCGGCGCTGCGGAAGGCGTCCATCATCGACACGGTGCGGTCGCTGATCGACAACAGCCGGTCGTTGGGGATGACGATGAGGGTGTCGACCTCCTGGCGAAGCGACGCGATGCCGTTCTCGGCCTGGTTGGCCCGGCGGCGACCCTCGAAAGTGAACGGGCGGGTCACGACGCCGATCGTGAGGGCGCCCAGTGACTTGGCGATCCGCGCCACGACCGGTGCTCCGCCGGTGCCGGTGCCGCCGCCCTCGCCGGCGGTGACGAAGACCATGTCGGCGCCCTTGAGCACCTCTTCGATCTCCTCGGCGTGATCGTCGGCGGCCTTACGCCCCACCTCGGGGTCGGCGCCCGCGCCCAACCCACGGGTCAGTTCGCGACCGACATCGAGCTTGACGTCGGCATCGCTCATCAGCAGCGCCTGAGCATCGGTGTTGATCGCGATGAACTCGACGCCCTTGAGCCCGACCTCGATCATCCGGTTGATGGCGTTGACGCCACCGCCGCCGATGCCGACGACCTTGATGACGGCGAGGTAGTTCTGCGGTGTTGCACCCACGGTGGTGGCCTTCCTTGCTGCGTGCGTCGGCGTGCGTCGGCGAGGGGGCGCCCGGCCGTCCGGCCCCAGAACAGCGGGTCCGGCGTGTCGGTCAACCCTGAAGGTGTAGTCGAGCTAGAGTGTCGCCACGGCTACTCCGTCGCCCTGACGGTATGTGTGCGTCCCACCGGCTTCAATCTTCGTCGCGGCGTGTCCCGCAGCTCTGCCTGAGATTGAGAACTGCTGCGTGACGGGTGAGGCCGATGTGACACACGGGGTTATTGGGACGACAGCTCTCGTGCCCGACACGAGCGCGGCACGACGCGAGCGCGGGTCAGCGGGTCAGCGGGTCAGCGGGTCACCGGCGTGTCCGGAGCACTGACGTCGACGACGGTCGGTTTGGTGGCCAGGAGCGCCTGAAGCACCTTCATCTTCTTCTCCTCCTGCCCCTGGCCGCCCCAGACCACCTGCACGGTGCCGAGTTTGAAGGTCACCAGGCTGGCACTTGTGACGGTGATCTCGTTGACCGTCGCGCGTTGGGTCTCGGGCAGCAGGCGGAGCACGGTGATGACTGCGCGCAGCCCCTCGGGCGCCGGTGCGTCCGAGCTACCGTTCGCCAGGGGGATGCCCGGGGGCAGCGAGGTGACCTCACGGAAGATCACCGCGTCGGCGTCCACGAGGCCGAGGCGACCCTGCGGGCCGCGCACCGCGAAGAGCGCCACCCGTGGCACGACGTGCACGACGACGGTGTGCGGCCAGGCGCGATCGACCGACGCGTCGCGCACGAAAGGGACGGAGCGCACCCGGGCCGCAACGGCGCCGACGTCGATCCGGGCCAGCGCCGTGCCCAGCGGCACGGCCGCGGCCTCGGCGACGGCCGCGCGGTCGGCGTCATCCGCCGCGAGCCCCTCGATCCGGACCGTGTCGGCAGCCAGTACGGAGCTGCCCCAGACGAGCCACCCGGCCCCGAGGACCACGGCGAGGGTCAGCGCTGCCGCGGCGAGCACCCGAGCTGGTCGCTGCCGCACCGCGACGGCCCGATGCTCCAGGCGGGCGCGCGCCGACATGCTCGGCCGGCGGCCGGCCGGCCGGCCCGGGCGCACCATCAGCGTGACCCGGTGGCGAGCCCGGCCAACAGCGCCGGGCAAGCCGTCGTGACATCGCCGGCCCCCACGGTGACGACCAGGTCACCCGGGCGCGCGAGGGCCGCGACCGCGGCCGGCACGTCCGCCAAGGCCGGGACGTAGTGGACCTCGCGGGCGCCCGCGGCCCGGGCCGCGTCGGTGATCAGCTCGCCGGTGACACCGGGCAGCGGGTCTTCGCGCGCGGCATACACATCGGTGCCGACAAGCACGTCGGCGCCGGCGAGCGCGGTCCCGAACTCGCGCGCGAAGTCGCGGGTGCGTGAGTAGAGGTGCGGCTGGAAGACGACGACCAGCCGCCCCCGGCCGGCGGCCCGCAGCCCGGTGGCGACGACCGCAGCGACCTTGGCGGGATTGTGCGCGTAGTCGTCGACGACCCGGACGCCGGCGGCCTCGCCGAGCTGCTCGAAGCGTCGGCGCACCCCGGTGAAGCGGCCGAGTACCGCCACCCACTCGGGCAGCTGCGCGGGGTCGGCCCGATCGGTCGGCGAGCCGGCCGGCAGCCCGTGGTGCAGGGCGGCCAGCGCCCCGGCGGCATTGAGCACGTTGTGCGCGCCGGGCACCGCCAACTCCATCCGGTATGCCGCGGGCCCTCCGCCCGCTCCCGCGCCGGCCACGTGCACGGTCGCCGCGGCGCGCAGGCCGTCCAGCTGCACCTGGCTGACCCGCACGTCAGCGCCCTCGGCGGTCCCATAGCGGATCACCCGCAGGCCTTGTGCGCCGGCCCAGTCGGCCAACTGCGCAGCGCCCGGGTCGTCGGCACAAGCGATCAGCAGCCCGCCGGGCTCGATCGTCGCGACGAAGGCGCGGTAGGCGGCCTGCACCGCGGCGAGGTCGCCGTAGAAGTCGAGGTGATCGGCCTGCACGCTGGTGACCACCGCGAGGTGCGGCCGGTAGGCAACGAACGAGCCGTCGGACTCGTCGGCCTCGATGACGAACTCGTCACCCTGACCCAGATAGGCGTTGCCGGGCAGGTCGACCGGGTCGCCGCCGATGGCGTACGAAGGGTCCAGCCCGGCGAAGGTCGTGGCGACCGCGAGCATGGCCGAGGTCGTCGTCTTGCCGTTGGCCCCGGCCACCGCGATCCGGGCCGCGACGGGTGCGGCGGCGGCCAGCGCGGCCAACGCCTGGGCCCGGTGCAGCACGAGCAGCCCGCGCGCTCGCGCGCCGGCCAGCTCGGGGTTGTCGTCGCGGATCGCCGAGGAGACCACGACGGTGTCGACGCCGCCCAGGTGCGCGTCGTCGTGGCCGACGAACACCCGGGCGCCGAGGGCGGCCAGCGCGGTGAGCGCCTCGCCGGGGCGGGCATCGGAGCCGGACACGCGCACCCCGAGCGACAACAGCATCCGCGCGATGCCGGACATCCCGGCGCCGCCGATGCCGACGATGTGCACCGCCCCGAGCTGCGCCGCCGCCTGGACCGGCGCCCGGTAGTCGTATCGGGTCGGCGGCAAGCCGACCGCCAGGTCGCCCGCCTGGTCGCCCGGCGGCCTCCCCGACGAGGCGCCACCGTCGGCGCTCACCGGGCGCCCTCGCCGCCGGCCGCCGCGCGCTCGACGAGCGCGGCGAGGGCCTCGTCGGCGTCGCGCCGGCCGACACCGGCGGCGGCGGCGGTCATGGCGGCCAGCCGGTCCCGGTCACGCACGAGCGGCACGAGCACCCCGTCGACCCAGGCGGGCGTGCATTCGGCGTCGTCGACCAACAGCCCGCCACCGGCGGCGACGACCCCGGCGGCGTTGAGTCGTTGCTCGCCGTTGCCGATCGGCAGCGGCACGTAGGCGGCCGGCAGCCCGACCGCGGTGAGCTCGCAGACGGTGTTGGCGCCGGCGCGGCAGACGACGAGGTCGGCCGCGGCATACGCGAGGTCCATCCGGTCGACGTAGTCGAGCACCCGATAGGGCAGGTCGGCTCCGGCCGACGGCCCGCCGTCGCCCGCCGGCGGCGCCGTGACCTGCTTGCCCGGGCCGGCGATGTGCACGACCTGCACTCCGACGGCCGCGAGGGTGCCGGCACTGGCGGCGATCGACTCGTTGAGTCGCTGCGCCCCGAGGGAGCCACCGGTCACCAGCAGGGTCGTGGCCTCGGGCGCGAGCTCGAAGAACGCGCGGGCCTCGGCTCGCCGGGCCGCGCGGTCCAGCGTGGTGATCTCGCGCCGCAGCGGCATCCCGAGGCACTGGGCGTGCGGCAGGTGGGTCGAGGCGAAGGTCGTCGCGACGTGCCGGGTGAGCCGGGCGCCGAGTCGGTTGGCGAACCCCGGCCGGGCATTGCCCTCATGGACGACGATCGGGATGCCGCGGCGCCGGGCCGCGAGGTAGGCCGGTGAGCTGACGTACCCGCCGAAACCCACGACCACCTGCGCCCCGGTCTCGTCGATGGCCGCGCCCGCCGCGGCGACGGCCGCCCGTAGCATGGCCGGGAAGCGCAGCACGGCGGCATCGGGCCGACGTGGCATCGGCACCCGGGGGACGGCGTGCAAGGGGATGCCTCGGGCCGGCACGAGCCGTGCCTCCAGCCCGCGTTCGGTGCCGAGCGCGGCCACCCGCACCTCGGGGTGGCGGCGGGTCAGTGCGTCGGCAGTGGCCAACAGCGGCGAGACGTGGCCCGCGCTGCCGCCGCCCGCCAGCAGCACCGAGATCGACTCTGCGGCGCCCATGACTCAGTGCGCACGCCGGCGCGGGAGCACGGCGAGCGAGCGTTTGACGACGCCGGGGCGACCGGCCAGCACCTCGCGGGCACCGGGCTCGTGGCGGGCGAAGGAGACCAACATCCCCATGGCGAGCATTGTCGTGACGAGCGCGGAGCCGCCGGCAGACACGAAGGGCAGCGGCACTCCGATGACCGGCAGCAGCCCGATGACCGCACCGATGTTGATCGCGGCTTGCAGCAGGATCCAGCCGAGCACGCCGCCGGTCGCGATCCGCACGAACTGGTCGTCGGTGCGCACGATGAGCCGGTAGCACGCGGTGGCGAGGGCCGCGAAGAGGGCGAGGATGACCAGGGTGCCGGGCAGCCCGAGCTCCTCGCCGATGATCGCGAAGATGAAGTCGTTGTGCGCCTCGGCCAGCCAGGCCCATTTCTCCTTGCTCGCCCCGAGGCCGACCCCCCACCAGCCCCCGTCGGCGAGGGCGTAGAGCCCATGCACCGACTGCCCGCAGGCACCGTTGGGGTCGGTGGAACACTCCGGGGAGAGCCAGTTGGTGATCCGACCCATCCGGTTGGCGCTGGTCAGCACGAGGGCCGCAGCGACGGCGGCGGCGAGTGTCCCGGTGACGAGAAAGAGGCGGGTCGGCACTCCGGCGACCCACAGCACGGTGCCGACGATCCCCAGCAGCACCAGCGCGGTGCCCAGGTCATGGCCGTAGAGCACCAGCCCGATGGTGAGCCCGGCCACCGGCAGGACGAACGGGACGAGCGCCTGGCCGACCCGCCCGAGCAGGTGCCGCTTGTTGGCCAGCACGAGGGCCCCGACGAGCACCAGACCGATCTTCGTCAGCTCCGAGGGTTGCATCGACATCCCGGCCGGCAGTTTGAGCCAGTTGCGGTTCCCGTTGACCGTGCGCCCGAGCCCCGGCACGAACACGAGCGCCTGCAGCACGAGCGCCGTCAGCAGGCCAGGCACCGCCAAGCGACGCCACCAGCGCGGGCTCACCCGGGCCGCCAGGAGCGCGCCGACCAGGCCGATGGCGGCGAAGCGCAGCTGGCCCAGGAACACGGCATACGAGGAGCCGTCGTCCTGATAGGAGGTGACCATCGACGCCGAGAGCACCATGACCAGGCCGATGACGACGAGAGCAGCGGTGGCGCCCACGAGCAGGTAGTAGGAGGTCACCGGCGTGTCGAAGCGCTCCAGCGTGGCGCGGATCAGGTCGCGCACGCCCGGGGCCGGCGCCGTCGGCTCGGTTGCGGGGCTCGCCGGTCCGGTATGCCGCGTCGCCCGCCGGGCGGGGACGTCCGTGCTGGTCATCGCCCGCCCTGCCGGCGACGCACGGCGGCCTCGAAGGCGCGGCCGCGGGCGGCGTAATCGGGGAACATGTCCAGAGACGCCGCGGCGGGCGCGAGCAGCACGACGTCACCCGGTCGGGCCAACTGTGCGGCCGCGGCGACGACCGCCTCCATCACCTGCTCGGCGCGCTCCCCCGCCTCGATGGGCGCCGCCACCGCCTCGATGGGCGCCGCCGCGGGCGCGCCGGAGCCGGCCGGGTCGATGGACACGTCCACAGTGTCGGCCCCGCCCAGGTCCCGGACCGGCACATCCGGGGCGTGTCGCGCGAGCGCGTCGGCGATCCGGGCCCGGTCGGCGCCGATGAGCACGACCCCCCGCAACGACCCGGCCACCTTCTCCACGAGCGGGTCGATGTCGGCACCCTTGAGCTGGCCGCCGGCGACCCAGACGACCGACCCGAACGAGGTCAACGCGGCCTCCGCGGCGTGTGGGTTGGTCGCCTTGGAGTCGTTGACGTAGCGGACCCCGTCGATCGTGGCCACCTCGGCGATCCGGTGCGGGTCGGGCCGGAAGCCGCGCAGCCCGTCGCGCACCGAGAGGGGGCCCACCCCGAAGGCGCGGGCCAGGGCGGCCGCGGCGAGCGCGTTCGCGACATAGTGCGGGGCCACCGTCGGTGCCTCGCCGCGCAGGTCGGCGACGGTGCCCAGCTCGGCCGCGGAATGCGCCCGCTGCTCGACGAAGGCCCGGTCGGCCAGCACGTCCTCGACGACGCCGACCATCGACGGGGCCGGCACGCCGAGGGTGAAACCGACCGCCCGGCAGCCCTCCACGACGTCGGCGTCGATGACCAGCTGCTCGGTGAGCGGGTCCTGCACGTTGTAGACGCAAGCGATGTGGGTGCGGGCATAGACCCGGCCCTTGGCCCGGAGGTACTCCTCGAAGGAACCGTGCCAGTCGATGTGGTCGGCGGCGACGTTGAGGCAGGCCGAGGCGACCGGCGACACCGAGCGCTGCCAGTGCAGCTGGAAGCTGGACAGCTCGACCGCAAGCACGTCGTAGGGCTGCGGGTGCAGCACCGCCTCCAGCAGTGGCGTGCCGACATTGCCGGCGCTGGTGGCCCGCAGACCACTGGCCCGCAGGATCGCCGCGAGCATGTTCACGGTCGTCGTCTTGCCGTTGGTGCCGGTGACGGTGAGCCAGGGCGCCGCGCCCTCCGGGGCCCGCATCCGCCAGGCCAGTTCGACCTCACCCCAGACCGGTATGCCGCGGGCGGCCGCCGCGACGAGCAGCGGCTGGTCCGGGCGCCAGCCCGGCGAGGTGACCACGAGGTCCGGCTCGGCGACCGCTGCCGGCCCGCCCAGCGGCATACCGGGTGTGGCCGGGGCGGCCGTGTGCTCCGGACCGAGGCGCACGTCGACGCCGAGCACCTGCAGGATCTGGGCGCGCTCGTCGACCGCGCGACTGCGCCCCGGCGGGGAGGCTTCGACGACGGTGACCTGCGCACCTCGCTCCCAGAGCGCATCTGCGGCCGCGAAACCGCTGATACCCAGCCCGGTGACGAGCACCCGCAACCCACGCCAGTCGGCGTCGCGGTGCGTGAGACCGGGCCGGGGCTCGTAGCCCGCACCGGTCAGCTCGTGCAGCTCCTCGGCGATCCCGTCGGGTTGATCGGTCATGTCGCGCCCACCACCCATTCGGCGTAGAAGATGCCCAGCCCCAGGGCGACACAGAGCCCAGCGATGATCCAGAAGCGGACGACGACGGTGATCTGCTCCCAGCCGAGCATCTCGAAGTGGTGGTGCAGCGGCGCCATCTTGAAGACCCGCCGTCGGGTGCTCTTGAAGAAGCCGACCTGGATCATCACCGACATCGTCTCGATGAAGAAGAGCCCGGCGAGGACCACCGAGAGCAGCTGCGTGTGGGTCATGATGGCCAGTCCGGCGATCGCCCCGCCAAGCCCGAGCGAGCCGGTGTCGCCCATGAAGATCCGGGCCGGGGAGGCGTTCCACCAGAGGAAGCCGAAGCAGGCACCCATGGCCGCGGCAGCGACGATGGCCAGGTCGAGGCTGTCGCGCACCTCGTAGCACTTGAGCCCGGGGTTGGTCTGGCAGTTCTGGTTGTTGGTCCAGATGCCGATGAGCACGTAGGCGCCGAAGATCATCGTCGAGGCGCCGGTGGCCAGCCCGTCGAGGCCGTCGGTGAGGTTGGCGCCGTTGGACATCCCGGCGATGATGATGTTGGCCCAGACGACGAACAGGATGATCCCGAGCACCGGCCCGGCGAAGGCCAGGTCGAGCTGAGTGTCGCGGACGAAGGACACCTGCGTCGAGGCAGGGGTGCGCCACCGGTCGTTGGGGAACTGCAGGGCCAGGAGCGCGAAGACGATCGCGACGGCGCCCTGCCCCACCAGCTTGGGCACGGTGCGCAGCCCGAGCGAGCGTTGCCGCGAGATCTTGATGAAATCGTCAGCGAAGCCGACGAGGGCCAACCCGGTCATCAGGAAGAGCACGAGCAGGCCGCTGGCCGTGGGCACCGCATCGGCCAGCGACAGCCCCCGCCAGGCCTGCTCGAGGACGAGGAACAGGTGCGCCAGGCCGTAGGCCACCAAGGTGGCCCCGACGATCACTGCGCCACCCATGGTCGGCGTGCCGCGTTTGGTGTGGTGACTGGTCGGGCCGTCGTCGCGGATGAACTGGCCGTACTGCCGGCGCACCAGGAAGCGGATGAACAACGGGGTGCCGAGCAGGGCGAGCACGAGCGAGGTCGCGGCGGCGACGAGCACGCCCTTCACGTCGCGGTCCCTCCCCGTGCGTCGTCGGGCCCGTCGCCGGTGCCGACCACCGCGAAACGTTCCCCGAGCCACCGTAGACCCGAGTCGCGGCTGGACTTGAACAGCACGACGTCTCCGGGGCGTGTGTCGCGCACCAGGAGCCGGTATGCCGCGTCCGCGTCCCCCGCGCGCAGCACGGCTTCGGCCGGGCATCCGGCGGCCCGGGCGCCGTCGGCGATCGCCGCCGCGCCGGGCCCGACGGCCAGCACCCGGTCGATCCCCAGCTCGGCGGCCAGGGCACCGACTCCGCGGTGCTCGGCCTCGGAGTCCTCGCCCAGCTCGAGCATCGCGCCGAGAACTGCCCAGGTGCGCCGGGTGGGAGCCTCGGTGCCACTCGTCTCGGTGCTGCTCAGCGGGGTGGTGGGTCGGCCCATCGCGTGCAGCGCCCGCAACGCGGCAGCCATCGAGTCGGGGTTGGCGTTGTAAGCGTCGTTGACCACGGTGATCGCGTCGGCTCGCTGGGTGACCTCCATCCGCCAGCGGCTCACCGGGCGGGCCGCGGCGAGCGCGGCGACGGCCGCGTCCAGCGGCATACCGCAGGCCAGGGCGACGGCAAGCGCGGCGAGGGCGTTGCCGACGTGGTGGCGCCCGTGCAGCCCGAGCGTGAGGTGCGCCTCACCGGCGGGGGTATGCACCCGCAGGCTCGGGCGGCCGGCGTCGTTCAGTTGGACGTCGCTCGCGCGCACCTGGGCGTCGGGGCTCTCGCCGACGAGCACGACCCGGGCCGCCGTGTGCGCGGCCATCGCCCGCACCGCAGGGTCGTCGGCGTTGAGCACCGCGACCCCACCACGATCTCCGCCGGCCGGGGGCAGGGCCTCGACGAGCTCCCGTTTGGCGATCGCGATCTGCTCGCGGCCCCCGAACTCGCCGACGTGCGCGGTGCCGACGTTGAGCACGACGGCGATCCGGGGCGGGGCGATCCGGGTGAGGTAGCTCAGGTGGCCGATGCCCCGCGAGCCCATCTCGGCCACGAGCACCCGGGTGTCGGCGGTGATCCGGCAGACGGTCAGCGGCACTCCGATCTCGCCGTTGAGCGACTCGACCGGCGCGATCGTGGGCCCCGGGCCACCTGGGGCGCCGAGCACCTGGGCCAGCAGGTCCTTCGTCGAGGTCTTGCCCGACGAGCCGGTCACCCCGACGACGGTGAGCCCGGGCTGGTGCACCAGGGCCGCGTCGAGCACGGCCCGGGCCAGCGCCCCGAAGGCGCTCTGGCAGTCGGCGACGACGAGGCAGGGCAGGCCGGGGACCGGCCGTTCGGTGAGTGCTGCGATCGCCCCCCGCTCGGCGGCCGCGTCGACGTAGACGTGCCCGTCGGCGTGCTCGCCGACCCGGGCGACATACAGCCCCCCGGGGCCGCACACCCGCGAGTCGGTGACCACCGGGCCGGCCACGACGAGCCGGGTGAGCGCGGCATACGCGGGTGAACCAAGCTCGGCGACCACACCGTCGGCATCGTGCAGGACGGCACCGGCCGCCTCCCGGAGGGCACCGAGAGTGAGTGGGATCATCGCTCGCCCTCGCGTGCCTCGGGTCGATAGGGCTGGCCACGCAGCGCCGCGGCGAGGGCCTCGTAGTCGTCGAAGGGGTGCACGATGCCGCCGATCTCCTGACCCTTCTCGTGGCCCTTGCCGAGCACCACGACGGTGTTGTCCGCAGGGTTGCCTGTCGGGTTGTCGGCGGGGTTGCCGGCGCCCGAGCCGGCGGCGCGGGCCAGCTCGACGGCCCGGGCGATGTGCGCGGCCCGGCCGGCGTCCGAGGTCACCAGGGTGCGCCGACAGTCGCTCCCGGGGGCATGTGGGTGGTCGGCGTCCCAGGGCAGCACGTCGCGGGTGCCCTCGACCACCTCGGCCCGGATCGCGGCCGGGTCCTCCGAGCGGGGGTTGTCGTCGGTGACGAACAGGTCGTCGGCCCAACGCCGGGCCGCGGCTCCCATGGCCCGGCGTTTGCCCCGGTCACGATCACCGCCGGCCCCGAGCACGACGATGAGCCGCCCCGGGGTCGAGGGCCGCAGCGCCGCGAGCGCGGCATCCACCGCTTCGGGGGTGTGGGCGTAGTCCACGACGCAGCGCGGGTCGCCCGGCTCGCCGGGCACCACCTGCATCCGCCCGGGCACGAGGGGCTCGGTGGCCATCGCCTGCTCGACGTCGGCGGCGGCATACCCGAGGCGCAACAGCACCAACGCGGCCATCGCCGTATTGACGACGTTGAACGTGCCGGGCAGGTGACAGTGCAGCGTCAGCTGCCCGTCCGGGCCGCGCAGCCGCAGCGCCGGCCAGCTGTCCGTGCTGACCCGCCAGCGCGCCGGGGTCGGGCCGCTGGACACCGTCCACACGTCGATGCCGCTGGTCGCGGCCAGCCGAGCGCCCCATTCGTCGTCGACGCAGACCACGCCGAGCCGGGCCCGGGCCGGCGTGAAGAGGCTCGCCTTCGCGGCGAAGTAGTCGGCCATGCTCGGGTGGAAGTCGAGATGGTCCTGGCTGAGGTTGGTGAAGAGCACGACGTCGTAGACGACCCCGTCGACCCGGTGTTGGGCCAGGGCGTGACTGGAGACCTCCATGACCGCCGCGGCGGCGCCGCGTTCGCGCATCACCGCGAGGATCGCGTGCAGGTCGACGGCCTCCGGCGTGGTGCGCACCGAGGCGATCCGCTGCTGGCCGATCCGGGTCTCGACGGTGCCGATCAGCCCCGTGCTCAGCCCCAGGGCGCGCAGCGCGGAGTCCACGAGATAGGCGGTCGTCGTCTTGCCGTTGGTGCCGGTGATGCCGACCATGCGCAATTCGTCGGCCGGGTGCCCGTAGACCGTCGCCGCCAGCTCGCCGAGGACCGCCCTCGGGTCGGCCACGACAAGGACCGGCACGGCGTCGGGGCCGGCGCGCAGCTCGCCGATCCGGGCGGCACCGGCCGGGTCGGTCAGCACCGCCACCGCCCCGGCGGCCAGGGCGGCCGGCACGAAGTCGGCGCCGTGTGCGCGGGCGCCCGGGAGGGCGGCATACAGGTCACCGGTCCGCACGGCCCGCGAGTCCAGGCTCACCCCGCCGACTGCGAGCCGAGCCCCGTCTTTGGGATGGTTATCGTCGGGGTGGCTGTTGTCGGGCTCGCTGTCAACCGGGTATGCCGCTCCCGCGAGCTGCGCCAGTGCCGCCAAGGGGACGGCGGGCACGCGCGAGGGTCGGGGCGCTGGCACGGGGGGAAGGCTATCCGTTGGGCTTGCGGTCGCTCACCACTCCCGGGGCGCCGGGCACGAGTGGCGTGGGTGAGGTGAGCGGCCACTGCGGCGAGGTGCCCCCGGTGGGCGGCACCCGGTAGGCCTGCAGGGCATAGGTCATCACGGACTTGAAGACCGGGCCGGTGAGCCCGCCACTGCTCGGCTGCTCCAGGGCCGGCTTCTGCAGCGTGACCGACACCACGAACTCCGGCGCCTCGGCCGGCGCGTAGCCGATGAAGGAGACGGTGTAACCGCTGTAGCCGCCGGCAGCGTCGTCGAAGCGGTTCGCGGTGCCGGTCTTGCCCGCCACCCGATAGCCCGGGATCGCGACCATCGGCGCGGTCCCACCGGGGTGGGTCACCTCCTCGAGCATCTGGCCCATCGTCGCGGCGGTCTGTTCGGAGACCACCCGCACCCCCTGGACGGGGGCGGGCTCGGTGATCCGTCCGTCGGCGTCGGTGCTGTTCTCGATGATCGTCGCCGGCAGCCGCACCCCCTTGTTGGCGATCGTCTGGAAGACACCGGTGGCCTGGATCGAGGTGAGCGAGTAGCCCTGCCCGAAGAGCATCGTGAAGCGTTGCGACCCGCTGAGCTCGGCGGTCGGCGTGAGCAGTCCGGCGGATTCACCGCCGAAGCCGGTGGCCGACTTCTGGCCCATCCCGAAGGCCCGGAAGTAGCGTTCGATCGCCGCGGCCGGCACTTGCTCGGTCACCAGGATGGTGCCGATGTTGCTCGACTTGGCCAGCACGCCGGCCAGGGTGAGGTTGAGCGTGTCGTGGTCGGCGTGGTCCTTGAACAGCTTGTCGGAGCGGCGGATCCGGTTGGGGACGATGACCCCGGTGGCCGGGTTGGCGACGCCTTCCTCGAGGGCTGCCGAGATGCTCATCACCTTGCCGGTCGACCCGGGCTCGTAGACGTCCTGGAAGGCGTGGTTCTGCAGTGCCGCGGGGTTCGTCTTGCGCACCTGGGTCGGGTCGAAGGTGGGGTAGGTCGCGACGGCCCGCAACTTGCCGGTCTTGACCTCCTGGACCACGACGTAGCCGGCCCGCGAACCGGTCTTGATGACCTGGGCAGCGATCTCGTTCTGCGCGAACCACTGCAGGTCGGCGTCGATGGTCAGGCGCACGTCCTTGCCGTTGCGGGCCGGTTCGGACTGCTGCTGGGCCCACGGAATGGCTTTGCCGTCGCGGGCCTGCTCGTAGACCTCCTTGCCCGGCGTGCCGGCCAGGTCCTGGTCGGCGAGCGACTCGATCCCACCGCCCGGGGTGAGATCGTCGGTGACGAAGCCGACGAGTTGGGCGGCCGTCATCCCGGCCGGGTACTCGCGTTGGAACGTGGGCTCGGAGAGCACTCCCGGGATGCCCATCGCCTCGATCTCACGCCAGGTCAACGGTGAGACGTTCTTGGCGATGATCCGGTATGCCGCGGAGCCGGTGAGTTGCAGCAGCAGGTCCTCGACCGTGCTGTCCAACAAGGGCGCCAGTCGTTGCGCCGCCCCGAGTGCACCGACGGTGACCCGCTTGCCGTCGATGACCCGTTCGTACTCCTTGACTGCGTTCTGGTTCACGGTGATGGTGCGTCGTTCGACGCTGCTGGCCAGGACGGTGCCCTTGCTGTCGAGGATCCGCCCGCGCATCGCCGGCACGCTCACCGTCGTAAGGCGCTTCGTGAGGGCGGCCTCCTGGGTCTTACTCGCATCGAAGGCCTGTACCCGCACGAGCTGCGCCGCGAAGACGGTGAAGGTGAACAGCCCGACGAGCCAGAGGCCCCGAGCCCGGCGTACCGGGTTGCCGACCCGCAACGGCGGCCTGGGTCGGCGGCGGGGCCGGCGCAACTGCAGCTGCGGTGGGGGTGGCGGGGTGGCGGCCCGCCTGCGTGGCGCGGGGTGCCCGCCGCGGGTCGACAGCTTCGCCGATGCCGGGCGGGTCGGCGTTCGGGTAGGCGTTCGGGTCGGCATGGTTCAGTGCGCCGGGGCGGCTGGGACCGGCGCCGCCGCAGCGGCCGGCACCGCAGCGGCGGGAGCGGCCGGCACCGCAGCGGCCGGAGCGGCGGGAACCGCAGCGGCCGGAGCGGGCGCCGGTGGCGCGACCGGAGCCGGCGCGGGCGGTGGCGCCTTGGGCGTGGTGATGATGGTGATCGCCTTGTCCGCCTGGGCCGGCTCGGCGACCCCGATGATCGAACCGTCGGAGAGGCGGATGAAGGCCATCGAGGTCGCCGGCACCATCCCGAGGCCCACGGCCTTGGCCGCGAGCGCCCCCGGGTTGCGTTCGGCGTCGAGGGCTCGGGTGAGTTCATGCTCCTGGTCGGTGAGGGTGCCGGACCGGGACTGCAGGTCGTGCACCGCGAAAGTGCCTTGCGCCAGTTGGGTGTTGAGCATGAGCAGGGCCAGCAGCCCGAGCGAGAGCAGCGCCATGCAGACCAGGGCGAACGGCCCGTTGCCGCTGCGTTCGATGGCTGCGGGCACGACCCGTAGGCCCCGACGTGCAGCGGTGTGGTCGCGCTCCGGGGTGGCCGTCCGGCTGGGACGAGCGCGGGTGAGTGCGGTGGCCTGGCTCATCGGGCCTCCCCTGGGTCGTGGTCGGGTCGGGTGCTGTCGGGTCGGGTGCTATCGGGTCGGGTGCTGTCGGGTCGGGTGTCGAGGTCGCTCGTGCCGATCCGTTCGGCGGCGCGCAGCCGCGCCGACGCGGCCCGGGGGTTGGCCGCGATCTCGGCGGCGGTGGGCACCTGCGCGCCGCGGGTCAACAGCCGCAGGTATGCCGCGTCCTGGGCCCGCTCGATCGGCAGGCCGGGCGGCGTGCGGGAGGAGGCGCCCGCGACAAGAGCCCGCTTGGTGATCCGGTCCTCGAGGGAGTGGTAGGACAGCACGGCGATGCGGCCACCGACCCGCAGCCGGGCGATGGCGGCCGGTAGGGCGCGGGCCCAGGCGTCGAGCTCCCCGTTGACCTCGATGCGCAACGCCTGGAAGGTGCGCTTGGCCGGGTGACCACCGCTGCGTTGCGACGCGGCAGGGATCACCCGACGCAGCAGCTCGACGAGCGGCCCGGAGGTGGTGAAGGGGGCTGTGGCGCGGGCGGCGACGACCGCGCGGGCGATGGATCGGGCGAAGCGTTCTTCGCCGTAGCCGCGCAGGATCCGTTCGAGGTCGGCGGCGGCATACGTGTTGAGCACGTCTGCGGCGGTCGGCCCGGTGCTCTGGTCCATCCGCATGTCCAGGGGTGCGTCGGTCCGGTAGGCGAAGCCGCGTTCGGTCTCGTCCAGGTGCAGCGAGGAGACCCCGAGGTCGAACAGCGCGGCGTCGATCCGCGCCAGCCGCAGCCGCCGGCACACCGCGTCGAATTCGTCGTAGACAGCCTGGACCAGGGTGAGCCGGTCGGCGAAGGGCCCCAGCCTGGCACCGGCCAGCTGCACCGCCTGGGCGTCCCGGTCGATGCCGACCATCCGGGCGGCGGGGCAGGCCCGCAGCAGGGCCTCGCTGTGACCCCCCATGCCCAGGGTGCCGTCGACGCAGACCGCCCCCGGCTCGGTGAGCGCGGGGGCGAGCAACTCGACGATCCGCTCACGCAGCACCGGGACATGGCGCTCGGCTGCGGCGAGGCTCATCGGCGGTGGCTCCTGCTGGTTCGGCGGGCTGGTTCGGCGGGCTGGTTCGGTGGGTTTCGCGGGTCTGGACCGGAGTGCGGGGGTAGCCCTGGCCCCGGGTCTCCATCCGCTTCGGGAGGGTTCTCGAACCGCTGGCGGGCCCGCCACGGGGGAAGTCGTGTCGGGATCGGAAGCGGCTGGAGACCGAGGGCCAGGGCCGGCGTGCTGTCGAACGTCGGCTGTCGGAACATCGGCGGTCGGAACATCGCGTCAGAAGAGGCCGGGCGCCACCTCCTGCGACTGGCTGGCGAACTCGGGCTCCTTCTCGGCGAGGTAGGTCTCCCAGGCGGGCAGGTCCCAGATCTCGACGCGGTTGATGTTGCCGATGACGGCGAGGTCTCTTGTCAACCCCGCGTAGTTGCGCAGCATCGGCGGGATGGTGATCCGGCCCTGCCGGTCGGGCAGTTCGTCGGTGGCGCTGGAGGCCAGCACCCGGGTGTAGCCGCGCACGTGGGCGACGGTGCCGGGGGCCTGTTGCATCGCCGTGGCGATCCGCAGGAACTCCTCGCGGGGGTAGACGACGAGGCACCGTTCCTGGCCCTTGGCCATGACCAGCCCGGCGGCCAACTCGTCACGGAACTTGGCCGGCAGGATCAGCCGGCCCTTGTCGTCCAGGCGTGGGGTGTAGGTGCCCAGGAACATCGCGCACCACCCCTCCCCTCGAGCCGGGGACGAGACGATGCCGCCCCGACCCTCCTGATCGACCCACCATACTCCACTTCCCTCCACTTCGACCCAAACAAACCGGTTTGTGCGGTGAAACTGCTCCTCTCCGTATGCCGCGTGGGCCGCCGCGCGGCATACCCGCCGGTCGGGAGGTGGGAGCGGGAACCCCGGGTCTGCGGGAATCGCTGTGTCCTCAGGAGCGGGCGACGTACGCTCACCCGAGCAGCCCCGATCGCGACGAGGCCCCGGTCGGGCACCGGTCGGCACCCGTGGGCGTCCCGCCCGGCCGTGGAGGGAAGTGGAGCGATGGAACGAGCGGAACACCCAGGTCAGGCTGGTCCGGCCGGAACCCTCGGCGGACGCCTCGGGGGTGTCGGAGGACTCGAGGGCGTCGGCTGGCCCGAACCGGGCCGTCCGCGTGCTGATCGTCAGGACCGCTCGACCCCCGAGGCGCTGGCCGAGCTGCGGGCCGTGACCGGGCGGATCGCTGGGGCGATGGAGCAGGTCATCGAGGGCAAGTCCGCTGTCGTGCGCACGGCGATCACGGTGCTGCTGGCCGGGGGGCACCTGCTGATCGAGGACGTCCCCGGCGTCGGCAAGACCCTGTTGGCCAAGTCGCTGGCCCGCTCGATCGACTGTTCGGTGCGCCGCATTCAGTTCACGCCCGACCTGTTGCCCTCGGACATCACCGGGGTGAGCGTGTTCAACCAGGATCTGCGTGACTTCGAGTTCCGGCCGGGGGCGATCTTCGCCAATGTCGTCGTCGGCGAC
>WBZP01000268.1_pt2 | contig 24093 bp, 12 predicted proteins | sample 5204301 | NCBI WGS metagenome assembly WBZP01 (sample SAMN12412401, study PRJNA552823) | activated sludge metagenome | isolation source: activated sludge from nitrification reactor of wastewater treatment plant... | place: USA: Pennsylvania | collected 2017 | reverse complement strand
GGAAAACCAAAACATACCGGGTAATTATATTTCCTTACTTTTTCAAGTATGATCTCTTCTACTGATTTACCAAACTCTTCTCCGGGATCATCCGGTTTAACCCTGAAGCCGCCGATTATTAATCCGCCCAGGTGCTTCAGTTTTCCGGTTCTTTCCAGGTTCCAGCACATCCGGTCTATACTATACAGGTATTCGCCGGTATCTTCAATGAAGAGGATCTTGTTACGCGTATCAATATCACTGATTGTGCCTGCCAGGCTTTCCAGTATTTTAAGGTTTCCGCCAACAAGCTGGCCTGTTGCCCTGCCTGGCCTGTTTTGTATGTTAGGCTGCACGGGATATTCCATTTTTTTTCCGCTGAGGCAGTCATGGATGGAATCAATTGATTGAAGCTGGGTTATGTCTGCATCAATGGTGTTTACCGGAAAACTACTGCACATTTTTGAATGGATGCTGGCTATCTGCAACCTGCTATGGATATGGCTGTGAATAACCGTAAGGTCGCTGAACCCTATCACCCATTTCGGGTATTGTTTGAATTTATCAAAATTCAACCTGTCGATGATACGGATTAGGCCATAACCGCCCCGTGCCGAAAGAATCGCTCTTATCTCTTTATCATCAAGCATTTGCTGTAAACCCGCCAGCCGTTCTTCATCGGTTCCGCCAAAACTGTTATCACGTTTGCCTACTGTATTGTCAACCTTAACTGTGAAGCCCCATTCCTGCAATTTTTTTACAGCGGGCTGAATTTCTTCTATGGTAACAAAACCTGCCGGGCAGGTAATTCCCACTGTATCGCCTGCTTTGAGAAATGGCGGTTGCCGGGCACTTTCAGCTTCCTGCAAATACCTTTCGGTATTGGTTGAATCATTACTTTGCCCAATCGTTGCAACTGCAGCGGTTAATGGCAATACAGTACTGATGAATTTCTTCCTGTTCATTCTCTAAAGTTAAAAAATTATGACTTTACCAGGCTTGTTGAAAGAATCTCCCTGTTGCGTGATAAAAAAGCATTATATTACAACAACGATTGTTTAACTGCTTAATTCCCGCTTTATGAACCCCTCCGTTTATTTAGCCGACCTGCACCAGGTTGGTATCAATGACATTGACCAGGTGGGCGGCAAGAATGCCTCACTGGGAGAGATGCTTCAGAACCTTGGCCAGCTTGGCATAAAGATCCCGGGCGGCTTTGTAATTACGGTTGCAGCTTACCGTGAGTTTATCAGGTACAATAACCTGGATGATGCCATTCATAACATCATTAACAGCATTAAACTGGATGACATTGAATCATTGCGGCGAGGCGGGTTGCAGGCGAGGCAATTGCTAAAAAACGCAAAATTCCCCCGTGAACTCAGTGATGCCATCATTGAAAAATATTATGAACTGAGCAAAATATACGGGCAGGACATAACGGATGTGGCTGTACGCTCTTCTGCAACAGCTGAAGACCTGCCTGACGCTTCTTTTGCCGGACAGCAGGAAACATACCTGAATGTACGTGGGCCGGCCCCTTTGATGAATGCCGTGAGGAACTGCTTCGCTTCCATATTCACAGACCGCGCCATCAGCTACCGCCAGAGTTTCGGCTACGATCATTTCAGTATCGGCCTTTCTGTTTGCGTTCAGAAAATGGTACGAAGCGACCTGGGAGCTTCCGGCGTGGCCTTTTCCCTGGATACAGAAAGTGGTTTTAAAGATGTGGTGGTGATAAACGCATCATTCGGGTTGGGAGAAATGATTGTGCAGGGAGCTGTTTCACCGGATGAATACATCGTATTCAAACCGGCCCTGGAAAAGGGTTTCAGCAGCATCATTGAAAAAAAACTGGGCAAAAAAGACAAGATGATGGTGTATGGCGATAACCCGGATGAACGGGTGCAGATCATACATGTAGAGCGTCCGTTGCAGCAACGGTATTGCCTGAAAGACGAAAGGATACTGGAACTGGCACAATGGGTTACAAAAATTGAAAGCTATTACAGTAAGCTGAAGGGCCATTGGTGCCCCATGGATGTGGAATGGGCCGTTGACGGCCTCAGCAAGGAACTGTTCATCGTACAGGCCAGGCCCGAAACGATTCACTCTCAAAAAGATTTTTCGAAGATAACAGAATATGTGCTGGACAATTCCACACAAAGAAAAACACTTGTAAAAGGTATTGCTGTTGGAGACAAAATAGGATCAGGAAATGTTTCTATTTTATTCTCCCTCGATAAACGGGTTACAGAAGGGCATGAATTCAAAGATGGTGACATCCTCGTTACTGATATGACCGACCCCGACTGGGAACCCGTAATGAAAAAAGCATCCGCCATCATTACCAATAAAGGAGGGCGTACCTGTCATGCAGCCATTGTTGCCCGCGAACTGGGCGTTCCTGCCATTGTTGGTTGCGGCAATGCCACCGATATTCTGAATACCGGGCAGGCGGTTACGGCTTCCTGTTGTGAAGGTGATGAAGGCATCGTTTATGATGGTATCATCAGTTACCAGAAAATAGAAACCGACCTGAAAGACCTGCCAAAAGTAAAAACGCCCATCATGCTTAATGTAGCATCACCCAACCTGGCGTTTCGTTTTTCGCATTTACCCAATGCAGGCGTAGGGCTGGCAAGGGAAGAATTCATTATCAATAACTACATACAGGTTCACCCGCTTGCCCTGATGAAACACCGCGAGCTGAATGACCCGGAATTGAGCAGGTCAATCACAAACATGATACGCGGTTTTGACAATGAGGAAGATTTTTTTATCAAGCGGCTCAGTTACGGTATATCAAAAATTGCCGCATCATTCTATCCAAACAAAGTGATTGTGAGGTTCAGCGATTTTAAGAGCAACGAATACTATAACCTGCTTGGTGGAAAATATTTTGAACCGCATGAAGAAAACCCCATGATCGGATGGCGCGGTGCCAGCAGGTATTATTCTGAAAAATACAAAGAGGCGTTTGGCCTGGAATGCAGGGCTATAAAAAGGGTGAGAGAAGAAATAGGACTTAATAATGTAGTAGTGATGATCCCTTTCTGCCGCACGGTGGAAGAACTGCACCGGGTACATGAAGTAATGAAAGAATACGGTTTGGAGAGAGGCAGGGAAGGCCTGGAACTGTTCCTGATGGCTGAAATACCATCCAATATCATCCTTGCTGCCGAATTCGCAAAGCATATTGACGGGTTTTCCATTGGCTCCAACGACCTGACACAACTGGCCCTGGGGCTGGACAGGGACTCATCGCTGGTGGCACATTTATACGACGAAAGGAACCCGGCTGTTAAAGAATTACTGAAGATGCTGATTCAGGTTGCAAAAAAGATGAAAGTGAAGGTTGGCATATGCGGACAAGGGCCTTCAGATTTTCCAGATTTTGCCCAATTTTTAGTAGAACAGGGAATAGACAGTATTTCTGTTACACCGGATTCTGTGGTTAAAACAGTTAAAGCCATTGCTGCTGTTGAAAAGAATATTTGACAGGGTTGTCGTGAAACAGCGGTTTCATAAACATAAATTGCAAGCGGGTTTATTATCGTATATACCCGGACACTACCTGATTAATATCACGGTACCTTTCATTTCAACCAACTGGTTATTGTACCCTCTTCCTTTTATAAGCCAGGTGAATGTACCTGTGTCCTGAATTTTCCCTTTGAATCTTCCGTCCCATCCTTTAACAGGGGCAGCAGTTTCAAAAACAAGTTGCCCGTACCGGTTGTAAATCCTGAACCACTCCGTTGAAGTTATACCAACAGGCAATGCGGAGAACCTGTCATTCAGCCCGTCATTATTCGGTGAAAAAGCATTGGGAACATAATAGGTTGGGCCTTTAAACACTTTGATGCGCAGGGTATCATAACCCTTACAACCCGCTGCATCTGTCACTTCCAGGTAAAATAAATAAACAGGATCAGTAAGCCTAATGATGGGATTAGAAACCTGAGTATTTGAAACAATGGCATTTGATGGCGACCATGTCCACAAATAACTGCCGCCACCGGTTGCATTGAGTGAAAATAAGACGTTTTGTACGGCAATACTGTCCCCAATCGCTACTGCCCTTACCGGCGGACGTTGGTTAATTTGCACGTTAATTGTATCTGTACAATTCCCTCCATCCCCAATAATAAGTTCATACAGACCGGGTGCAGATACAGCCGTTGGATCAGTAACCGGGGAGCCGTTGTAACTCCAGTTGCTTATTATCGTGTAACCGGTAAGGTTATATAATGAGTCAATATTAATATGCTCTCCAAAACAGGTAGATAGCTGGCTGTCGTTTAACGGATCAAAATCACCGTAACGGATAACCGCTTCACTTTCATCATTTACACAGGGCGTTGTTCCGTTTAACCGGTAAGTGAAACGATAGGTACCGGCTGCGAATGGCTGGCTGAAAATTCCTGTATTGGGATCCAGTGATCCACCTGAACCGGATGTTAATGTCCAGGTACCACCCGGTTGCTCACCGGTAATTATGTTGAACAGGTTAATGGAAGAAACCTGGCTGTCACATACTGAAAGGCTGCCGTCCTGGCCTGCATCCGGTTGCTGATTAACGGTTATATCTGCAAATGAAGTATCGTTTCCGCAACCATTATTACCTGTTACCACATACTGAAATCTACTATCCGTTGCTGTTAGTGACACTGTAAATGTGCCGGCTACTGCATCAAAATTCCCTCCCGTGCCTGTAAGCCTTGCCCAGGTTCCTCCCGGTTGAGCTCCTGTAAGCAGGCTGAAAAGGCCTATCGGCTGTGTACGGTTGTTGCAAACCTGCAGACCGCCATCAGTTCCTGCGCCGGTAAACGGTATCACATTGATAATGGCCCGGCTGCTGTCAGCTGTATTGCAACCGGCCAATCCTGAAATGATATACTGGAAAATACTGTTGCCGGCAGCGGGTGACGGAATAAAAGTACCCGCCACTGCGTCAAAAATACCTCCCGTGCCCGAAAGCCTGGTCCAGGTACCTCCCGGCTGTTCTCCGGTAATAATATCATTCAATACAATGGGTAGTACAGCATTGTTACATACTGTAATGGTACCGTCATCGCCTGCATTGGAAATACCCGGCATAGTCAGGTTTACTATAACACTTCCATTGAGTGAACAGGATGCTTCCGAGAATTGCACCGTTAAGGTACGCGGGCCGGGTGATTGCCCGAATAACACCTGTACTTCATTGATGCCTGTTCCAGAAAAAGGGTCGCGTATCTGTGCATCGCCTGTTACAGCCCAGGTATAATTTGCCTGGGGCGATTGTATGGTGCTGTACGTATAATCGAGGGGGGTAGTGCCAATGCATATATCCAACGGACCTGAAATGGAAATGGGCTGATTTTCATCAAAGACAGTAACGTGCTTAATTACTGCCGGGGAGGGCAAAAACACGGTTCCGGCACATCCGGATACACTGAGTTGTAAACTAACGTCATAGATTCCTGGTGCTGAATATGTATGTAAAACAGGTGCAGAGGGTAAACTGTTTACAACCGGGCTACCGTCTCCGAAATCCCATACTAAGGTATACCCGGTCCAAAGTGCACTGTCTGGTATATGAAACCGGAAACTATTACAACTTTGCCTGCTGAAAATAAAATCTGTTGAAGCCGGTGGTGGCGGGCATTGTATTGACTCCTGCATGTTCCAGAAATTGATACCTGTATTTGTTGGCAGCGTTGGTGTAAGCTGAAGTGCCGGTATGGCAATATTTACAACCGGGGCTCCCGCAACCCTGTCTATCCTGGCAAGCCCGTTGCTGCCAGGGCCATAAGACCTTGGTTTAAACAAAGTATATATTTCTCCGTCAGGGCCGAGTGAAAACCTGCTGTAAGCAATATTATCTCCGAAGGCATTCATGCTTCCGTTTACCAGGTCCAGTTCATACAACCCGGTATTGGGAGCTCCGCCTACCCTGCTGAGGTAAACGCGGGTATCGTCATAAAAAATTATTCCACCCGGATAGGGTATACTGTTTGCATCCGTATTATAAGACAGCGGGGTTCCTGTAAATATACCTTTCCTGTTATCAAAACCAACCGTAACCACATTTACGCCTGCAGCCATATTTACATGTTTGAATGCAACCCGGTTGTGGGAAGGATTGGCTACAATGCCATGACCGTATGGCAACAAACTACCGGGAACTATGAAACGCATTTCCTGCTGGGTTAAGCCGGCCGGGTTAAGCAGGAAAGAAACCAGGTAAACAGAACCGTTAATAGAACTTGCCGGGTACACGATCCAGTAATCCCTGCCATTGGCATGCGGGATAGCCGTAACCTGCTCATTCACTGAATTACGGTTAAAATCGAATGTTACACCCGCGGGACCGGTAAAATTGATGTTACAGGAAAACGGAGCGATTGAGGGAGTGCCATTCAAATCCACCAGGTATACTGCATGGGATGGATAGTTGTTTGCCACCCCGATAATATCCGGATCAGAAAACCCTTTACTCGGCAACAGCAGAATGTATTGCCCGTTGTGTTCCGGATATGGAAGACAAATGAACTGGGCATTCGAATTAAAGGTTCCGGTTGGCAAGGGATGCAACGAAGATGTGTTTACCCTGTTAAAGGAAGCGTCATACAGATTGATCCCGTTTGTATACATTATTATATTGCCGGTCTGGGGATCTGTAAGCGTAAAATAAGATTCCTGGTTGCCGTCATCTATGCTGCTGAATGGCGCCGGAGAAAATGGTTTGGGTTCGCCTTCACTGAAATCAACCCCCACCATGCCCCAACCGAATATCCATTTCTGTTTATCTTTCCTGCAATCCTGCAGTTCACAGGCTACTACCTGAACTACCTGCTGATAGTTTCTTACAGTAGATCCTGACTGGCTTACCGTTAGGCTAACCGTATAACTACCCCTAATCGTAAACGTTATGTTTGCTGTTGCCCCTGCAGGATTATCAATGGTAACACCTGCAGCGGGCGTAACCGTCCACTGCCATTGATTGGCAAGATTAACACCTGTACCCTGGCCAACATTCATGAAAGTGGCCGGCTGGTTCACACACAAAACAGCAGGCATGGTGAATTGAGGCATCACTGTTCCGGCAAAGCAGCCGTCAGGGCCCAGCACCCCCGTTTCCAGCACATTAGATTCTGTTACAAGAGAAGCCCTTTCGGTTGCCAGCATGGCGTGCATGCGTTCGCGCTGACCGGCTGTAAATGTATTAAGAACCGGGTCCGGACTGTAATACATGAAATTCTCAGGCATATCAGAAGGCCCGCAACCCAAACTGGAACCGGGCTGGTCGCATGGATTGGTATCACAAACCAGGTCGCCGGTACTGTTACATTGAGCAGCAGAGGAGCTAATACAATCCTGGAATGTATGGTACAACCCTAAAAAATGCCCAACCTCGTGAATGAGAATCTTTCCCCTGTCTGACTGGCTTTGATTCATTCCGTTAGCACATGCAGGGTTTGCATTGGGTTGCAGGTTGAACGTATTGCCCGTAATGAAATTATCACCGGTTACATCGCTTCGGATAACCACTCCTTCTATCACCCTTGCTGCAGGCCCTGTATACCCGGCAATACTGGCATAGCCCTGAATACCCGGGCAATCGCCCGAATTACTGTTACCGTTGAAACGGATGGCCGTAACCACCCAGATATTGAGGTAATGGTTTGATGAAAATGCAGTGCCCGGTTGCGTAAGGTTTAGCAGAGCCGTCTGACCTGCAATAGTGTATTCATGACGTGAATTTGCCGGACTGTTATACCTCATGATACCGGGTTCGGCTGCATTCGTCCATACCTGCCTGTTACCCGGGTTGGTAGCCAGGCAAAAACGGATACGGGTATCAACAGCCGCTAAGCCTGGTGCCAGTGATGCGAACTGGGTTCCTGCCAAAGCCTGGTAATAATTAAGGCTTCCGTTGTAATTGGAAAAACCCGCATTCAATGCGTCTATCTGGCTCTTTACCTGTGCAAAACTGATATTGGTGCCGCTGCCGACCGGTTCCCCGTTATGAACAATATGCACTACTACCGGTATTATAAAATCAGGTCCTCCGGGAAAATAACGGTTTCCGGAAAAAGGTTCTGCCTGATGGCCATTTATATATGTTTGAATCTTTTGATTGATTTCCATCGCCCTGTTCCGCATCCCGGGTATGCCGGATTCCAGGTATTGGCGTACTTCATCAGTAGCACATTGTTGCAAATTATAATTTACAGGCTGCTGGGCAACTAGTCCCTTAGCTGCAAAAAGCAGTATACAAAAAAGAATATGCCGGTTGAAAAGCATCATTTCCTTAAAACCGATAAATATAACAAAAATGATATGCAAAACCAAAATGGCAGTTGGGATATGAGGGCCATTTGGTATTTTTGCACCCGTCATTGTTGCTCAGCGGTTTACGGTACAAGTGAGTGACACAACGATGATGCACAAAGAAACAACAGCCGGAAACAAAAAAGATTCATGAACAATCCAAAAAGATACCTGGTAACATCAGCGCTCCCATATGCAAACGGCCCCAAGCATATCGGCCACCTGGCAGGCGCCTATTTACCAGCGGATATATATGTACGTTACCTGCGTGCTCAAAAAAAAGATGTGGTTTTTGTTTGCGGAAGCGATGAACATGGCGCTGCCATTACCATACAGGCCATGAAGGAAAAAACCACACCGCTTGCCATTGTTGACAAGTACCATGCCATGCTAAAAAGCAATATGGCCGACCTGGGCATTTCATTTGATATTTACCACCGCACTTCATCGCCCATACACCATGAAACGGCAAAGGAATTTTTTACTGCCCTGAATGATAATGGCGAACTGGAGAAAAAAGAAAGCGAGCAGTTTTATGATGAGGAAGCCAACAGTTTCCTGGCAGACAGGTATATCATTGGAACCTGCCCGGTTTGTGCGAATGAGAAAGCATACGGCGACCAGTGTGAAAAATGCGGCACTTCATTAAGTCCGGAACAGCTCATAAACCCGCGTAGTACATTAAGCGGGAAAACGCCCGTAAAGAAAAAAACCACGCACTGGTACCTGCCTTTAAACAAACACGAAGCTTTCTTACGTAAATGGATACTCGAAGAACATGCAGCAGACTGGAAGGCTAATGTAGTTGGCCAGTGCAAGGGGTGGATTGAAGCCGGCCTGCAACCAAGGGCTGTAACGAGGGACCTGGACTGGGGTGTTGCTGTTCCCGGCGCCCCGGGAAAAGTGCTGTATGTTTGGTTTGACGCACCTATCGGGTACATCAGCGCCACCAAACAATGGGCGATTGATAATGACAAAGACTGGAAACCATACTGGCATGACAAGGATACCAAGCTTGTTCATTTCATTGGCAAAGACAATATCGTGTTCCATTGTATCATTTTCCCTGTGATGCTAAAACTGCATGGGAATATTTTACCAGATAATGTACCCAGCAATGAATTCATGAACCTGGAAGGCGACAAGATGAGCACCAGCCGGGGATGGAGCATTGAAATGGATGATTACATTAACGATTTTGTAAAAAAGGAAAACGGTGGCGATATGATGGTAGATGCTTTGCGCTATTATTTAACCGCTATTGCACCGGAAACAAAAGACAGCGAATTTACCTGGAAAGGCTTCCAGGATGCACTGAACAGCGAACTGGTAGCCATTTTCGGCAATTTTGTAAACCGCACTTTTGTTTTGATGCATAAACTCTGTAAAGGAAAAGTGCCTCCCATTCATGCCGGTATATTAGATGAGACCGATAAAAAACTGCTGGAAGAAATACAGCTTACAAAAGCAAGTATTGAATCCTGCATAGAAGGATACAAATTCAGGGACGGGTTAAGTGAAGTGATTGACCTGGCACGCAAAGGGAATAAATACATGCAGGAAAAAGAACCCTGGATCGTTGCAAAAAATACAGGCGATGACGGTTTACCTGTACCGGAAGCACAGCAAAAAATTGATAACTGCCTGCACATTTGCCTGCAACTGACAGCAAACCTGGCCATTTTCATCAATCCATACCTGCCGTATACTGCAAAAAAAATGTTGTATATGATGAAGGTGGTTGAAAAAATGCTTGACTGGGAAAATGCCGGTAAAACAAAACTATTGAGCACAGGATATTCACTGCGTGCCCCCGAATTGCTGTTCAGGAAACTGGAAGACAGTGAAGTGGCGGTTCAGGTTGAAAAATTAACATCAAAATCTGAAAAACTGGTACAATCAGCAACTATGGAACAACAACAAAGCGCCGCTTTACAGGAAATAAAACAACCGGTACTTAAACCGGAAATAACCTTTGATGATTTCGCCAAGATTGACCTGAAAACGGGTACCATCACTGCTGCTGAAAAAGTAGAAAAAGCCGACAAGCTGTTAAAGCTGGAAGTTGACCTCGGGTTTGAAAAGCGTACGATCGTGAGCGGTATTGCTTTACATTTTGCCCCGGATGCCGTTATAGGCAAACAGGTAATTGTGGTTACCAACCTGGCTCCCAGGAAAATGAGGGGCATAGAAAGTAATGGAATGATATTGATGGCAGAAGATGCTGATGGAAAACTGCAATTTGTAACCCCGGCAGAAAACGTAAACAATGGCAGCCATGTCAGTTAATATTTGAACTGATCTTTAATATTGCATTTTATCAAGATGGCCTGAGGGCCATTTTTCATACCAGGGAATGCATGTTCTTTTTCTTTTTTCCAATAATATAAAATCATACCTTCGAACCATAAATAGTTGTTTAACTAACTAATTTTTTATGTCCAACAGAACGATCAAAAAAATAGCCGTTTTAGGAAGTGGTGTAATGGGCAGCCGGATTGCCGCTCATTTTGCAGGAATCGGGCTTCCGGTGCTGCTGCTCGATATGTTACCAAAAGACATTGCCCCGGATGCAAAGACAGCTGAAAGGAACAAGATTGTAAATGATGCACTGGCCGCAGCCATCAAGTCGAACCCATCACCAGTTTTTCATAAAAACGTGGTAAAAAAAATTACTACGGGCAATTTCACCGACAATATGAAAGATATTTCCGGCGCCGACTGGATCATTGAAGTGGTGGTTGAAAGGCTTGATATCAAACAGTCTATTTTCACTGAAGTGGAAAAATACCGTAAACCCGGCTCGCTGATCACTTCCAATACTTCGGGGATACCGATACACCTGATGGCAGAAGGCCGCAGCGACGATTTTAAGAAACATTTCTGCGGTACGCATTTCTTTAACCCTCCCCGTTACCTGAGGTTGCTGGAAATAATTCCAACTCCTTTTACAGATCCGGGCATAGTGGATTTTTTGATGCAATACGGCGACCTCTACCTGGGTAAGACAACGGTATTGTGCAAAGACACCCCGGCGTTTATCGCCAACCGTATAGGCGTATTCGGCATGATGGCCATCATGAACAGTATGGACAAGTTACAGTTAAGCGTAGACGAAATTGATGCGCTCACCGGCCCGGTGATTGGCAGGCCTAAATCTGCCACATTCCGCACTGCCGATGTGGTGGGAATAGATACGCTGGTGAAAGTGGCCAAAGGTGTGCAGGAAAATTGCCCGAACGACGAAGCCCGGCACCTGTTTAACATTCCCGCCTGGCTGGTTAAGATGACTGAGCAAAACTGGCTGGGAGATAAATCCGGGCAGGGCTTTTTCAAAAAAATTAAAAATGCCGACGGCTCCAAAGACATACAGGTATTAAACCTTCAGTCGCTTGAATACGGGCCGCGTAAGAAAGCATCTTTCGCCACACTGGAAACGGCCAAACCGATTGATGACCTACGCAGCAGGTTAAAGGCATTGTGTGCCGGTACAGACAAGGCGGGAGAATTTTACAGGCAGTTTCATTATGCCCTGTTTTCATATATCTCTCACCGCATACCGGAAATAAGTGATGAAGTATACCGTGTTGATGACGCGATGATGGCCGGGTTTGGCTGGGAAATCGGTGCCTTTGAAAGCTGGGATGTACTCGGTTTGGTAAAAACAACGGAAGCCATGAAGGCTGCCGGATATACGGTTGCTGATTGGATTGATACTATGATCGGGAAAGGCTTCACTTCATTTTACAAGGTTGAAAACGGAAGGCCTTATTACTACGATGCGGCCACTCAAACCTATAAGGAGAAGCCCGGAGCAGACGCTTTTATTGTGATGAAGAACTTTTCCAATGAAACCGTTTGGAAAAACAGCGCCTGCAGAACCTATCACCTGGGTGATGATGTGATTGGGCTGGAATGGTACACCAAAATGGGAAGCATCGGCGGCGAGGTGCTGGAAGGGATACAAAAATCGATTGCCCTGGCGGAAGAGAAATACAAGGGCCTTGTAATAGCAAATGATGGCGCCAATTTCAGCGCAGGTGCCAATGTGGCTATGATCTTCATGATGGCGATTGAACAGGACTATGATGAAATTGATATGGCCATCCGGCAGTTTCAGCAAACCATGATGCGAGTACGTTATTCATCCATACCGGTTGTGCTGGCACCTCACGGGCTCGCACTGGGCGGTGGTTGCGAAATGAGCCTGCATGCCGACAAAGTGATTGCAGCTGCTGAAACCTATACCGGGCTGGTAGAAGCCGGTATAGGAGTAATACCAGGCGGTGGCGGCACCAAGGAATTTGTGCTGAGGGCCGCCGATGAAATGCATAACGGTGAACCGGAAACGATAACATTGCAAAACAGGTTTCTTACCATAGCCACTGCCAAAGTGGGCACTTCAGCCCATGAAGCCTTTGAACTTGGTATCTACCGGCAGGGAACAGATGAGATTTGCATGAATACGGCACGCAGGATAGCGGAAGCCAGGAAAGCTGTGATTGACCTGTATGATAACGGTTACGTGATGCCGGTTCAGCGTTCAGATATAAAAGTACTGGGCCAGGGCGCACTCGGCGCCATGTATGCCGGCATCAATGGCATGTGGCGCGGAAAATATGCAACAGACCACGATGTGGTGGTTGCCAAAAAACTGGCGTATGTGATGTGTGGCGGCGACCTTAGCGAACAAACACTCGTTAGCGAACAATACCTGCTTGACCTTGAAAGGGAAGCATTCCTAAGCCTTACCGGTGAAAAGAAAACCCTGGAGAGGATTCAGAGTATTTTAAAAACAGGGAAACCGCTCAGGAACTGATAAATCAGGAGCCGGATACAATATTCAAAATAAATCCATGTCAAAAAAATCATCCATCATCATTCCGCCCTACCTTAAAAAAGGGGATATAATTGGTATTACCTGCCCGGCCGGTTATATGCCTGCAGCAAAAGCCGCAACATGCATACGCACCCTGCAACAATGGGGTTATGATGTGATGGTGGGCAAAACACTGGGCAGTCCCTCAACTAATTATTTCAGCGGAACGGATGAAGAAAGGGCCGGTGAATTACAGGCCATGCTGGATGACAATTCAATTAAAGCCGTACTGTTTGGCCGGGGCGGATATGGTATGGGCAGGATCATTGATAAGCTTGACTTCCGGAAATTCAGGAAAAACCCGAAATGGCTGATCGGCTTCAGTGATATAACGGTAATGCATAACCACATATTAAGCAGGTACCAAACAGCATCCTTGCACGCCCCAATGGCCGGTGCATTTAATGATGCACAGAAAGATAACATATTTATTAAGTCGCTCCGGAACGCCTTAACAGGAAAAAAGGCAACATACAGTACCCGCTGGAACCCTTTCAATAACAAAGGCGAGGCATCCGGCATCCTTACAGGCGGTAATCTTGCGTTGCTTTCCAATATCATTGGTACCGTATCTGATTTTGACAGCAGGAACAGGCTATTATTCCTGGAAGATACCGGCGAATACCTGTATAATATCGACAGGATGCTATACCACCTGAAACGGAGCGGGAAATTTAAACAGGTTGCCGGTGTTATCATAGGAGGATTTACAGATATGAAAGATACGGAAAGACCATTCGGCAAATCTGTTTATGAAATCATTCATGACTTCACCGCTTCCCTTGACTGCCCGGTTTGCTTCAATTTCCCTGTAAGCCATACACGCGAAAATGTTGCGTTAAAACCCGGCGTTACCTATACACTGAAAGTTACCGGCCGGAATTCTCAGTTACAGGAATTATAACATCCTCATTTCAAAATGGCTTCAATTTTCTGCCTGTACAATTCTTTTGTTGCCAGGTTGTTATGCGACCCGTCATCGATTGTTACAAATTCATCCCCGGCTTTAAGGCATTTCTTCAGCATGGCGGCACAACGGTACGGGATTATCCAGTCGTTCCTTCCATGAAAAATGGTCACCGGCTCCTCCACATCCAACAGGTATTTGCCTGTGGGTATTTTATACTTTGACATATACGAAGCCGGGTAAATATAAGTGAACGAGTTGAGCAGGGCCGGTATGCTGTAATAGGGTGTTTCAAGCACCAGGTGTTTACACTGGCTCATGGAAGCCACATAACCCGCAATTCCAGAACCTAACGATCTGCCATAGACGATAGTACTGTCGGCACTGAATTTCCCGGCTGCCATATTACGAATGATCATTGCCTGGTCATATAATTTTTGTTCGGTACGCACACCGCGGCTTTTGCCATATCCAGGGTAGTCCGGCATCCAGACTTCATAACCATTCTTTGTAAATATTCTCGAATGAATGGCATAATGCTCAACATTATTCTTATTGCCATGATAATAGATAACAACGCCTTTTCTTTCTTTTCCATCCGGTAAAAATTTAAGCAGGCTGATGGTATCCTCACTGTTTACCGGAACAGAGAGTTCTTCAAATGGGAAATCAAATGTGAAAACATGGCCGGTATCGAGTTTTTCAGGAAGAAAGATGAAAATATCCTGCAGGTAAAAGAGTATGATGCCGATGCTGCAATAAGTAATGATGATAATCTTTGTCCAGGCAACTATTTTCTTTTTACTAAAAGTCATCTTGTATAATTAATAAAGCAGGATATCCCTGATGAAATTATGGTATTCGGGAAACGAGGGTAAATTATTGTGGCCGCCGCCATTGATCCTGATCAGGGTTATCTTTTTCGGGTTCAGTGCCTGCAGTTTTTCGCTGTTGCGAACCGGTATCAGCCAGTCCCTGGTACCATGGATGATGTATGTATGGCAACTCACATTCCCGATCCATTTATCGGTGCGCAGGTGAAACCGCAATACAAACCTTACAGGAAGGATAGGCAGGAACCGTTCTATGGCTTTTGTAAAACTGAAATAGGGCGCATCCAGAATGAGGTACCGGGGCTTGTTGTCGCTGGCAATCTTTGTAGCAAAACCGCTTCCGAGGCTTCTTCCGTACACAATGATATGTTGTTGTGTATACCTGGCTGCCAGGTCATCATATACAAACTGCATGTCGCTTAGCATGTCTTTTTCCGTGCGTTTACCCGTACTTTTTCCAAAACCACGGTAATCTACCAGCACAACATCATAATTATACCTGTAAAAATCCTTCGCATACCTTGCCCATCCTTTTATACTTCTTGTATTGCCATGAAAATACAGCACCAGGCCATGAGGCTTGTCAACTGTAAAATGCAGCCCGTTAATTCTAACACCGGGTTCAATATCAAAAAACAATTCCTTGAATGGTGCGTCGTATTTGTAAATGAAATCCTGTTTCAGTTTTTCCGGTTTGAATATGAAACGTTCCTGCACCAGGTAAACGATTATAACTAACAGGAGGTAACCGGAAATAATATATATAAGTGAAATACTCAAGTGCAGAAAAATTTGCTGATTCTACAGGAAAACAAGGCCGGAAAACCAGCCAGTTATTGCAATTCCTTTATCCAGGCATCCATACCTCCCCGGAGGTTAAAAAAATTATCTGTATGTATTTTCTGTTCAAGGCGCTGAATGGCAATCTGGCTTCTTATCCCTTTCTGGCAATAAAATACAACAGGCCCGTTTCCTCCCAGTTTTTCCATACAGTCCATTATGGAACTTAGAGGAATAAGCATCCCGCCGATATTGAACAACTCATGCTCCCATGGTTCCCTAACATCAACCAGTTGAAAGCTTTCACCATCTTCCAGTTTTTTTTTCAGTTCCAATACGCTGATGTGTTGCATACAGTTTACATGTATTCTTCATCATTATTCCAGATGCGTTTCATTTTGAGTTTGCTTACCGGGGCAACAACCAGTGGAAACTTCTCCACCATCACATTACTTTGTTCAAGCCCGAAGCTGCGTTCCTCACTAACACTTATTTCCTTTATCCAGAAATACAGTTTCATGATTATGTGCTCTATGAATGGCAGTTCGTTATCCTGGCTCAGGAATTTTTCCATCACGATAAACTGAAAATCGCCCACCATGTTGTTACGCTGCTGGCTTTCATAACGGCTGGTAATGTTCACTTCGCGGTTTGCCACCAGGTCTTCCACAACTTTCTTGAACATCAGGTTTATCCGGGGTGCTACCCGGAAGCCCAGCCGGAACTCCACACGTATGATATCATTAGGTATGATATGTTCCACTATGTATTCACAGGTATAAGGTTCATCCATCGTATCTACATGTACAAACCAATAAATATCGGCCCGTTTGGGCTTACCGCTTAATATGCTGTAAATGATCTTATGTTCAATTTCCTTATGGTTGTTGGCACTGGTGAGATACACCAGGTGTGTGGCATATTTCGGTACGGTACTGTCATTGCTCAATTCTTCCAGTTTGGGAATATACTCTTCCACACGAACAAATTCTACATAGCGGTTCTTTATCTTCCTGGCCCTGTACCATACATACATTACGGTGAACATCATCAACCCGATAAGCAATGTGATATAACCACCATGTGAAAACTTATCCATGAGCGCTATCAAATAGCCAAACTCACCGCTGAAATAGAAAATCATGAAAAAATAGATCCAGAACGATTTAACCCGGTGCAATACCAGGTAATTGGCAAACAGGATCGTTGTCATTAACATGGTAAGAATGATAGCCAGACCATAAGCTGCTTCCATCCTGGCAGATTCCCTAAAGTATAATATTACCAGTACACATCCGCTGAACAGAATGGTATTAATTGCCGGAATGTAAATTTGTCCTTTTGCTTCTGTTGGATAATTGACCCTGAATTTTGGCCATAAATTCAGCCGGATTGCTTCATTGATCAAGGTGAAAGAACCTGAAATCAATGCCTGGCTTGCAATAATTGCCGCACTAGTGGCTATAATTACGCCCGGAACGATGAACCACTGGGGCAACAGGTCGAAAAATGCATTGATACCTTCTGTATTACGGGTTGCTTCATTCAGAAATTTCCCGGTATGATGTTTTAATAAACTGGCGCCCTGCCCGAAGTAATTCAACAATAAGCAGGTTTTTACGAATAACCAAGACATCCTGATATTGCCCCTGCCGCAATGGCCCAGGTCGCTATACAACGCTTCTGCCCCGGTAGAACATAGGAAAACAGCGCCCAGTAGCCAAAAGCCCTCATCATATGTGAACAGGAAATTAAGTGCATAATATGGGTTCAACGCCCTCAATATTGAAATATCATCCGTAATGTGAAATATCCCCGACACAGCCAGCATGGTAAACCATGTTAGCATGATGGGCCCAAACATTTTGCCAATTGATGCCGTACCAAACTGTTGCAGGAAAAAGAAAACCGATAAAATACCCAATACAATATATACAATTGTATCCTGGGCCATTCCATGAAAACGCGGAAGTTCCTTCAGCCCTTCAATAGCAGAGGATATTGATATCGGTGGGGTAATCATTCCATCTGCCAATAATGCCGCCCCGCCTATCATTGCTGGTATTACAAGCCATTTTCTTCTTCTCCTGACCAATGCGAACAAAGCAAAAATCCCCCCTTCACCTTTATTATCCGCCCTTAATACCAGCCATACATATTTTATGGTAGTCATTAGGGTAATCGTCCAAATGATAAGTGATAACGTGCCTAGAATAAGCTCCTGGCTGATTTCCCTGTCCTTAATGATGGAGTTAAAAACATATAAAGGAGAAGTTCCTATATCTCCGTAAATAATTCCAAGCGCAACCAGTAAGCCGGCGGCTGAAACTTTGTTAATGTGCTTTCCCACTAAAATTAGTTTTCAATTTTGCCCGGCGAGTTTTCTCCGGGGCTTTGCAAATGTAGATTGAAAACGAATATAAAGAATAACTATTGCAAATTTCAGGGCTACCAGTTAAATTCAATAATAATCCTGCCTCTTCCTGTAATAAAAAACCGGCTTCAAAAGATTGAAGCCGGTTAATCTTAACTATATATGTTATTATTGTTTCAACAGTTTTACCCGCACCGGATTTGCTGTATCAAGCCCGGTAATTTCCATGATAAACATGCCTGGTTGCAGGTTGCCCAGGCCATCAACCGTAAACTGGTTATAGCCGGCAGATAATCTCTTATCAGTAACCAGGGTGGTTTTTCCGGAAGCATCTATTAACCGAAGTGAAACATCCCTTGTCTTATCAGTATAAACTGAAACCTGTACCTGGCTCGAAAAAGGATTTGGCCAAACGGTTATGTCAGCCTTTCTGCTAACGCGTACAACAACAATGTTTGAATAAGCATAACTGCCATCCTTATCCAGCATTTTCAACCTGTAATAATTCACACCGTTAAATGGATTCAAATCAGTAAATCCATATCGCCTTGAAACCGATGAATTACCCGCTGCTTTTACTGTTCCTATTTTGGCGTAAACAACTGCATCAGTACTCCTTTCAACGTTGAAGTAATCGCTGTTTATTTCCTGGGTTGTTTCCCACGAAAGAATGGTATGGCCACCATCCAGCTTACCGGTAAATGAGAGGAGTTTTACAGGCAGAACTATTGGCGGAATCACCGGTATCACGTAAGTAGCTGTATTGCTCAGGTTGCCACCGTTATCGTATGCTGTATAATTGAACAGGGCGTTTCCTGTAAACCCGATGGCAGGATCAAATGACAACTGGTTTATTTCAGCAGGTGTGAGTATTTGCCCGGCTGTTACCGGAACCCCGTTCAATAACAATACGCCCTGTGTTGCCGGAGGTATACTGTTTACCACATAGGTTGAAATTGAACCATCTTCATCGCTGCTGTTCAAAATGGGAATGGCAACAGGCCCGCTGGTATTTTCTATTTGCGGCGCCACAACGTCTTTGGATACAGGCGGTATACCTGTTACATTCAGCGTGTATGCCGCCAGATTGCTTTCCTGGTTATTATTATCTGTAACAAAATAATTAAATACCACTTCTCCGGTATAACCTGAGGCAGGATCAAACTGCAACTGGCTAATTTCAACAGGCGTTAACACCTGGCCCGCTGTTACCGGGTTACCATTTAACAGCAATACGCCCTGGCCAGCCAAAGGAAGTGAACTGATGGTATATGAAATGACAGTTCCGTCGATGTCTGTTCCCGAAAGTGCCGGAATGGCTGTAGGCCCGTTTGAATTTGGCATTACAGGTGCAACAACCGGATATGCAACCGGTGGCTGGTTATTAACCGGTATCGTATAAAGGGCCAGGTTACTTTTGCTTCCTGTATTATCAGTTGCCGAATATTCAAAAATGGCATTGCCGGTAAAAGACGGATTCGGGTCAAACTGTAATTGGCTGATTTCAGCTGGCGTTAACGCCTGGCCGGTAGTAACCGGAATTCCATTGAGCAGCAATACGCCCTGATAAGCAGGTGGCAAATTCTCAATCGTGTATGAAACGATGCTGCCATCCGGATCACTGGCAATTAAAGACGAAATAGCTGTAGCTCCATTACTGTTACTCATAACCGGTGCAATAACCGGTTCTGCAACAGGCGGGATATTTCCAGCTCCGGAAACAGGCATACTATAAAATGCCAAGTTGCTTGGGTTGCCGCTATTATCCGTGGCTGTGTAGGCAAAGCTGGCTACACCGGTAAACGTTGGTGCCGGATCAAATGTAAGCTGGCTAGCCTGGGCAACAGTAATAACCTGGCCCGGCGTAACTGCCACACATCCGGGTGAGCATAGGTAAAGGATTCCCTGGCTGGCTGAAGGTATGGTATGGATGGTGAAAGAACTGATTGTTCCGTCGGGATCAGTTGCCATAAAAGGCGGAATTGCTGTTTGCCCGTTTGTATTCGGGATAACAGGGGCAAGGATATTGCTTGCAACCGGTGGCTGATTGGCAATGCCGATGGTGTAATTTCCAGGCTGGCTCACATTCCCGTTATTATCGGTGGCCGTGTAACTGAATACGGCGTTCCCGCTAAACCCGGTAGCCGGATCAAACTGGAGGGACAAGGCCTGGTCGGGGCTAAGGTTCTGCCCTGCGTTTACGGGTAACAGTTGTGCCGGCAAGCAGCTTGCCGGTGCCAATGGGCAATACAATAATACACCTTCGGTTACAGCAGGTATACTTGTAACGGTATATAAGGTTACGGTACCATCTCCGTCGCTTCCGCTTATGGGTGGTATGGCAGTGGCATCTGCATTATAAGGAACTGTTGCTGTAACATTGATTACTGTTGGCGGGTTATTAACTACCGGTATCGTATACGTGCCGGTATTTCCCACGTTGCCGTCATTATCTGTTGCTGTGTAAGTAAATTCTGCGTTGCCAACAAATCCCGGTAATGGGTCAAAATGCAAAGAAGCGGCTTCAGCGGGCGTAAGTGTTTGACCGGCAGTAACGGCTACCAGTTGTGCGGGTGAGCAGGCTGCTGGAGCCAGCGGGCAATAACTTAAGACACCTTCCAGCACTGATGGAATGGTAAGTACGGTATAACTGCTGATCGTTCCATCCAGGTCACTTCCCTGCAGGGATGGGATGGCGGTTGGGCCGTTGCTGTTATTTATCGGTTGTGCATTGATGTTATCCACCAATGGCGGTGTTTCCGCATTTACACTGGCAGCTACCGGAATGGTATAGTTTGCTGTATTGCTCAGGTTACCGCTATTATCAGTGGCGGTATATGTGAATGTTGCATTTCCTGTAAAGCCCGGTGCAGGGTCAAATGTAAGGGTAGCCATCTGTGCTGCTGTTAATACATCTCCTGCACTAATTACGGTTACTGTTCCTGTACAGGGTTCAGTACCATTTGAACAATATGTAAGAACGCCTTCCAATACCGGTGGCACAGTGGATACGGTATAAGAAGCAATCGTTCCATCTGCATCTGAAGCAGAGAATGGGGCAATGGCCGTTGGACCGTTAGTATTTGGCATAGATGGCACCATGATATTATTGGCTATCGGTGGCCTTGCTACAACCGGTAGTTTATAAGTAGCCGTATTGCTTACGTTGCCGCTGTTATCGGTGGCGTTAAAAGTAAAAGATGCTATACCGGAAAAAGTTGGAGATGGGTCAAATTTTAATGTGTTGATCTGGGCAGGAGTTAATACTGTACCTGCAGTAATAACAGTAACCGTACCTGTACATGGTTCAGTGCCGTTGGAACAATATGTCAGTTCACCTTCAGATGCCGGAGGGATGGTTAATATCTCATACGTGCTGATGGTTCCATCCGGGTCGCTGGCAACCAATGCGGGGATAAGTGTTGGCCCGTTTGTTTGCGGCATGGGCAGGTTGGTGAAATTATTGGCAACCGGGGGAAGTGTTGTACAATCATAAGTATGCAGGTAAGTGCTTCTGAATTCCCTTAACTGTCCGTAAATCCATGTATTGAATAACCTGGTATCCCCAATATTGGGGGCCAGAATTCCTGTACCTGATCCGCCCCAGGGATGTACTGCCCCGCTTGAAGTGATACCGAATATCTCTGCTGAACCTGTAACTACGGAGCTATCATCCCAGAAAGCAATGGCGGGTGTTGCAGGAGGTGCAGGCCTGTAATCAAAGATGGCAAAACCGTCACTGTTGTTTTCGGCGTCATATATCGGATAGTGCACGGGAAAAGAGCCATACCTGAATATTGTTTTAAATGCGGTGCCTGAGGGCACATTAGCGCCCAGTCCGTCTAAACCGTCCCATTGTATAACAGTGGTTCCCAATGAAGTGATCTCAGCCTCTATGAGTACATCCTTTGTTAATGGCTGGTATCCGTCAACGTTATTAAGGTCGAGCAACATGATGGCTACGCCCGGTGCGGTAACGGTGAATGAAATATCCATGGCCCCGCCATTTGCCCTCAGTGTGTTGCATTTTGAAACAGGCACAATAACAGGGTTCACAATGCTGGCAGTAGGCCAGAATTCCGGATCGGGATCATTAACAAAATTGTCATACTGCGGGTAACCTGCATTGAAAACACCTGCATAAAAATTTCTGCTTTTACGGCGCAGTTTATAATTAGTAGTTGCATTTCCGGTTGCGTCAGTAAATGTTCCGGTTTCATTGCTGGTAAAGAAGAAACCGAAAGGCTGCATGCCGCTAAGGTTAATCGACTTTACATAAAAACTGGTGCCTGCCTGGTTTGGCACTGCAGTGAACAGTGAAAACGTAGAAGACAGGCGGTTGGTGGCAGAAGTTGCATTGAATGACCAGTATTTTGCATGCAACCTACCTTTTTTTTCAGTTAAGCCATCATACACAGAAAAATCCCAAAGGTTGTAATAATCACGGTTGGTGCTGGCTGTGAGCCCACCGGCTATGGTGCCATCATCAAGGATTTCTATGGCCAGGTCAACCGGAGCCGATTCTGTTCCCGGATATGTATAGCTAAGTGCATTGTAACCCGAACCGCCTACAATAGCAGCAGGACCAGCTACCATCTGTGCATAAGTGCCAATCACCCCGGTAGCCGCATCCAGGTTCACCCCGTTTGTTGAAAACAGGTCTGTTGTTGAAACAACGGTGTTGTTATCAAGCCTTCTCAACTGTATCCTGACCGTATTATTTGTAATGCCGTTCACGTCATTCCTTGACAATCCGAAATAAAGAACTTCTCCCGGCTTGATGCGGACTTTCAAACGGTGATTTGCATTAAAATTATTTTCTGTGGGCGCTGCCAGGAATGTGAGGGAGTTATTGGCATCCCCGTTCTGCAGGTAACCTACAAACTGGTTTACGCCATTGGCCGGACCGGTATTGGAGGGTGTGAGGTTCTTTCCTCCTTCTGCCAGGGCAAACGCCGGAAACAAGAACAGTAAAAAAACTTTGAGACTTTTCATAAAAATTCAGGCTGGTTTAGGTTTTGTAAAACTGGAATCTGGAAATATAACGTTTATGTTTAATCGAGATTTAATGGCAGCACAGGACCAAACACATCCTGATATGCCAAACAGAGATGTGCCGTTGCATCCGCTCATGCGGACTGGGAATTGTTTCAGCGACAGTAAATTACCTGGAGTTGGCAACAGTTTGAAGTTTCAGGAATTAAAGTTAGAAAATAAAAAGTACGCAAACCTCTTCATAATTGCCGAATGTGGATATGTCAATAAAAAACCCCTTTCAAAAAAATGAAAGGGGCAACATACAAACATACACACAAACACATAGTTTTTATACCTGTTTAAACGAGCGGTCTATTTATGAAACCGGTTTCAGATATATTATTATAGCAAAGCCCTGCCAACTGGCAAGGCTTACAAATTAATCCGGTTTTTTCCCGTCCAGGAAAGTGTTGATGGTTCCTATCTCAGCCTGGTTGTTCTCATCAGACTTCACTGTATAGTTGCTGTAAAAGCTTTCCACGTCTGCAATCTGGTTATGTATTTCCATATTGCGGCGAAGGTAAGCAGGTACCGTCTCAAACTCATTGTTAGGATCGGCTGCATTAACATTGAACGATAAGTTGCGCAGTTTTGCAATACGTTCCGTAGCCCGGCGCCTGAGTTCTTCTGTTTCGTCCTGCATCGCGGGCTCCTCAACAGATGACATCATGATAGGCTGAGTCTGATCATCTGGCTTTTCCTCCGCCGCCTTCTGGGAATCTTTAACAACCAGTTGCATGTCAAATACAGGTTCGTCTTCCTGCATTGAAATCTGCAAAGTTGTTGGTTCCTCTTTCGTATTGGATTTTGCTGCTGGCTGTTCCTCCACATAGATTTGTGCAGGTTTTGCCAAATAACCACCCGACGAAAGGCTGTTATTGTCAGCTTCTTTATTATCTTTTTTATCCTGTTTGCCTTTTTCTTCCGCAACAGGCTCTGGTTTTTTAGGAGGAGGTGGCGTTGTCAGTTCCATATCAAATTC
>WBZP01002003.1_pt1 | contig 24103 bp, 23 predicted proteins | sample 5204301 | NCBI WGS metagenome assembly WBZP01 (sample SAMN12412401, study PRJNA552823) | activated sludge metagenome | isolation source: activated sludge from nitrification reactor of wastewater treatment plant... | place: USA: Pennsylvania | collected 2017 | reverse complement strand
TACACCATCCACGAAAACTTCGATGGCGCACGCTTGGTGCTTGCGGAAACCGAACGCGTTTCACTGGACAAACTGCGCCTGTGGCACGCCACGGCGAGTACATCGTAGTCGTGCTTCGTAAAGGGCAATTTGTTCTGACCGAAGTGAAGCAGTCCTTCAGGCGTCCGGACTGGAGAGAGGGCGGCCGGCTGATTATGGCCGAGATCTGCCGGTTTGCAAGGCATATGTTCTCACATGACATGTGGTCGGTCACATGATTTTCACGCGTCAGGTTCTATGAGAAACCGTGGTCAAGTGAATCGATCATCCGCAACCTTTCGCCTTCAATGACTTTTTCGGGTAAATGTCGAAGCGGCTGGACTTTCCTTCCAGCACGTAGCCGGGCGGTTTGCCGGCTATCGCCGGCGCTTTGCGCGGTCTCTTGACGACCACCCGATGCGAAGCCAATGCCAGCGCCGCCTCAAGCAGTGCCGGTGCGTCGTCGTCATCACCGGCCAGCGGACGAAACAGGCGCATCTCCTTCTTTACCAGAGAGGTCTTGTCACGGTGCGGAAACATCGGATCGAGGTAAATGACCTGAGGCGGCTCGCCGTCCCATGCACTTAGAATATCGATGGCGTCGCCGACGATCAATCGCATCCGCGCAACGATCGGCCCCACTTCGGAATCGGCCAGCGCCCGCTGCAAACCATCTTCAAGCAAGGCCGAAATCAGTGGCTGGCGCTCGATCAACGTTAACTCACAACCCAGCCGGGCCAGCACAAACGCATCGCGCCCCAAGCCGGCCGTGGCGTCCACCGCCACCGGACGGACTCGCGGCTGGATCCCCACCGCCTTGGCGATCATCTGTCCGTTGCCGCCTCCGTAGAGCCGCCGATGCGCAACGGCTCCCGTAAGGAAGTCCACCCGGATCGGCCCTGCCGCATTCTGGCCGAGTTCGACCAATTGCAAGCCTTCCCGTCCGATCTGCAAGGCAAACTCCGCCTCCGCTTCCAATGGCAACCCGAGTCGCTCAGCCCATTTCGACGCCGCCAGATCGAAGGCCGGGTCAAGCGATTCCATCCGGATAGCCGTTTGAGCGAGGATTCCGTTCATCGTCAGTAGGGCCACCAAGAAGAGGCGCGCAGAATGCTCAAGCCGGCGATTTATTTGGTTCGACGTGCCGGGATGCAAACCACTCCGTCAGAAAACTCGTCATCGCCTGTACTCTGGCGGACAGGTGTCGACGCGTCGGGTAGACCACGTGGATCGGCAGGCGCCGGGTAGTCCAGTCCGGCAACAGGCGGACCAGCAGGCCGCGTTCGATCATGGGCAACAGGATAAAGCAGGGGCCGTACACGATCCCACTGCCGGCCACGGCCATCTCGGCGAGCAGCATGCCGCTGTTGGCCTTGATCGGGCCGCCGATGCGCACGCTTAGGGGGTCGCCCTTGGCGTCTACAAATTCCCAGTGATTGCCGGTGGCCGAAAAGGCGTAAGTGAAACAGGAATGCCGGGTCAACTCGTCGGGCGTCAACGGCGTACCGGCCCGCTCGAGATACGCCGGAGCGGCGGCAATCAGCAACGCGGTTTCGCCGATGTGGCGCGCCACGACATTTTCACTCCCAATCCGTCCGACGCGAATCGCCATATCCAAGCCCTCTTCGGTGAAGTCGGCGACATTGTCCGAGAGCACGATATCGAGTGTGATCTCCGGATACTGCTGCGAAAACGCGGCAAAGGCCGGCGCCAGACGCAAAATGCCGAGCGTCATCGGGGCGGTGAGCCGCAAACGCCCTCGCGGGCGCCGCGCTTCGCCGGCAACGCTGGCCTCGGTCTCTTCGATGTCCGCGAGAAGCTGGGTGCAACGCTCGAAATAGGCGAATCCCTCATCGGTCGGGCTCATCCGCCGCGTCGTGCGGTTCAGCAGCCGAACATTGAGATGCGCCTCAAGTTGCGCGACCTGGCGCGACACCGCGGAAGTCGAGATGCCCAGTTGATCGGCGGCAGCGGCAAAGCCGCCGGCCTCGATCACCGAACAGAAAACACGCATGGCATCAATTCTGTCCAATCCTTACTCCCAAAAAAATGGGTTGATTATCCCGATATCCGCAACACAGAATCAATTATAGCCCTATTTATTCTTCTATTCGGGACGCCTAAAGTGCAATCCAACGCGGGATCGTTAGACCGCGCCAAACTCGCAAACACTTTTCAATCACGAACAATCCAAGGAGTCGCCCATGAAACTGTACTATGCCCCCGGAACCTGCTCGTTTTCACCGCACATTACCCTTCGCGAAGCCGGGATTGACGTCGAGCTCGTTCGCGTCGATATCAAGAAACGCATTCTCGTTGCCGATGGCAGCGATTTCGCGACGATCAACCCCAAGGGTTATGTGCCTGTTCTTGAACTCGACAACGGCGTCCGCCTGAGCGAAGGCCCGGCCATCGTTCAATACATTGCCGATCTCAAACCCGAATCCAACCTCGCTCCCAGAGCCGGTACGCTGGAGCGCTACCAGTTGCAGGAATGGCTCGGTTTCGTGAACTCGGAAGTGCACAAGACATTCAGCCCGATGTTCAATCCGGCCACACCCGATGAGTACAAGGCCATCACAAAGAAGAATCTGGCCAACCGATTCAACTATCTCGCGTCCCATCTGGCGAAGAACGACTACCTGATGGGTAAGCAGTTTACCGTGGCCGACGGCTACCTTTACACGGTGCTGGGCTGGTGCCAGTGGGTCGGTATCGACCTCAAGGAGTGGCCCGCTCTGGTCGCCTATGTCGAACGCATTGCCGGCCGCGCCAGCGTACGCGATGCACTGGCGGCAGAAGCGGCACAAAACTAGGTTGCCACAGGTGGCGTGGGGGCATCGGCAAACCCCGCCTGCACGCCACCGGCAAGTCCATCATCATGACAAGAAAACAAGACGTACTCTTTCTCTCGCACGGCTCGCCGATGACGGCATTCGGCGGAGACGAGCTGACGCAGGTCTGGTCCGCCCTCTCGGCGCAACTCAGCAGGCCGGCCGCCATTCTCGTGGTCTCGGCGCATTGGACGACACGCCTGCCGGTTATCGGCGGCAGCCCACTGCCGGAGACCATTCACGACTTCGGCGGTTTTCCCGAGGCGCTGTATGCGCTGGACTATCCGGCCCCAGGCTCACCCGCCTTGGCGCAGCGTATCAGGCAACTTCTGAGCGACGCGAATATCACGGCGGGCATCGACGCCAGCCGTGGCCTCGATCATGGGGCCTGGGTACCGCTTCGCACGCTGTTTCCAGAAGCCGACCTTCCGGTCGTGCCGCTCTCGGTTCAACCCGGCTGCTGCGCGCGCCACCATTACGCCCTCGGTTCGGCATTGGCGCCCTTGGCTGGTGAAAACATCCTGATCGTCGCTTCGGGTCACCTGACACACAACCTCAGGGAATACTCGCGTCAAAGCACGGCAAACGCTGCGCCCGAAACCGTAACTTTCCGCGACTGGGTGCACGACCGCCTCATGCATGGCGACGCAGAAGCTTTGTTCGACTGGCCGCACAGCGCGCCACACGCCGCCTTCGCGCACCCGACGCCGGAGCATTTCCTGCCGCTGTTCGTCGCGCTTGGCGCGGCCGGGCCGAAGCATGCAACGGAATGGCTGGGCGGCGGTTGGATTGGCGATTCGCTGGCTGCCGACAACTATCGTTTCACCCCCGTCTGATTGCGCTTGCTGTTGGCCAAACCAACTGCCAGCACAGCAAGACTTAGTGGTGGCCTGAGCTGAGTCGGTTGACCATGCCGCGAATCGCTTTCAATTGCACACCCTGGTTGGTGGCGAAATCCTCACCGGTGTAACCCCACCAGTCCCAACAACCGTTGGGATTGGTACCCGGAATGGATACGGCCTGCGGGTAAAGAACGACAATATGGTTGCTTTCGGCCCAGCGGTTGTAGCCCGCGTTGCGCACGAAGGTCGTGCCGTAATACAAACCACTACCCGGCATCGGCCGCAGGGGTAGATAGCCCTGCCCTTGTCGACATCCATGCAGGACGACATGCAGGCGGCAGGCCTCGCCCTTGGCGCAAGAGTCCGGGATATAAGCCCAGCCGGAGTTGTCCATGCCGCTGCTCCACGTGAAGCGGCCTCCAGGCACATAGGCCGCCTGATCGAACTGCAGCAGGTGATTGTCGGCTTGAGCTTGTTGCGGCTTCTTCAACGTCCCGTAAATCCAGCTGAGGACGGCCTTGGCAGCATCGTAATGACACTTGCCGAGATAGGGGGATTCGGCCACGTCGCAAGCCTTGCCGTAACTCACCGTCGGCATGGTATGCGCGGCTCTGCTCAGGCGCACGTCGGACCGGTTCGACGCCGGAACGGCCATGTGGCTGTAGTAATCGGACAGTTGTTCGGCAACCATCGGCGGCACCGTCCGATCCTTGTCTCCGGCGAGGACGAGAACGCGTTGATGGGAGAGGTTTACAGGGTCGTCGATCAGCCCCTGCGCGGCAAATTGATGCGTGTCGCCGACCAGAGACGACACGTTGGCGCTGCTCGAAGACACGGCGCACAACTCATGTTCCGGGTCGAGGGTGCACGAGCATTGCGTGGTCGCCCGCAATGGGTTGCCCTGGCTGCAATAGAACGGGCCACCGGCAACAATCCCCGCGCCCTTGACGATCGATGAATAAACCACCTGGAACTGCACCGACATGAACGCCCCGGAAGAGAGGCCGGAAACCGACGTTTCGCGGATATCGATGTTCAGCGCGGGCAATTGCTCCAGCTTTGCGCCGTGAGCCGCCGGCAAGACGCTAACAAAGCAAGCCAGGACCAACAAGGCTCGGCACAGGCAGCGGCGGTAAGAATGCGGCATGAAGGGTTCCCTTTCGGAATCATGGTGCCGAACAGGTTGGTTTGGCTTGTTGCTCGACCCCTCATTATGACAGCAGCCGGCGACAGTCTTGTGAAATCGACCGAACCTTTTTTCTGTCAAGCGGCTGCGACAGTTACATCGTCACCACCGCCACCACCTCGTCGAATCTGGTGGTCTTGAGGTGACGACAGCAGTACCTGTGCGCCGTGGCCTGCTCGACGGCATTTCGGCGATGAATCGCCTCTTTGCTCGACTATCCCGCGTCTTTCGCGCCTCGTTGCGGGAGAACCCAGTTGGCCCGGGGAAAGTGGCAGGTGTAGCCGCTGGGATAGCGCTCGAGATAGTCCTGGTGCTCGGGCTCGGCTTCCCAGAAATCGCCGGCCGGTTCGACCTCGGTCACCACCTTGCCCGGCCAGAGACCGGAGGCATTGACATCGGCGATGGTATCGAGTGCGATCTGCCGCTGGCGCTCATCAACATAGTAGATTGCCGAGCGATAGGACGATCCCGCATCGTTTCCCTGACGATTGCGCGTCGCGGGATTGTGGATTTGGAAAAAGTATTCCAGTAGTCGCCGGTAACTGATGCGGTCGGGGTCGAACTGGATCTCGACACCCTCCGCATGGTTGCCGTGGTTTCGATACGTGGCTTGAGGCACGTCGCCGCCGGTATAGCCGACGCGCGTGGCCAAAACACCCGGAAGTCGGCGAATTAGCCCCTGCATACCCCAGAAGCATCCGCCGGCGAGAACTGCGCGTTCGCTATTCGCCATCACCGCAGCTCCACCTGGCCGATGTACTCAGCGTAGCCCTCGGCTTCCATCCGGTCGAGCGGGATGAAGCGCAGGGACGCCGAATTGATGCAGTAGCGCAGGCCGCCCCGGTCCCTGGGGCCATCCGGAAAAACATGGCCCAGGTGGCTGTCGCCGTGCGTCGACCGCACTTCCGTGCGGATCATGCCGTTGCTGGTGTCGCGCAGTTCGTTCACGAAAGCCGGCGCGATCGGCTTGGTGAAGCTTGGCCAGCCGCAGCCCGAATTGAACTTGTCGCTCGACGCGTACAGGGGTTCGCCCGATACGACGTCCACATAGATTCCGGGTTTGTCGTTGTGCAGATACTCGCCGGTACCCGGATATTCGGTCCCGTTCTTCTGGGTGACCCGGTATTGCTCGGGGTTCAGGGCGGCGATCGCTGCGTCGTTCCTTGTATAGCGTTTCATCCTATCTTCTCTCCTGTTGCGGGATTTGACAGCGGGAAGCGGCATGAAATCCAGCGATTTCGGTGAATTCGGCAAATTGGGGCGGTCGGTGCGGCCACTCTCCGCCACCCAGACAATCGCCGATTCGCGCATTCCTTGGTTCTGCCCGACTCATTGCTGCTGTCCCTTAGTCGTATCGGCAGTCGCAAACCTTACGGGCGTCGGCGACTCTTGGCCCTTTGTACGCACTCGTCATTCCAGCTAAACGCTGATATTGACACCGCGTCGGGGGCCGATCCGAGTCATCTGGATCCTCTCGGCAAAATGCATGGCGTCTGATTTATTTCCTGGGGACGCTTGAGCGTAATCGATATTGGGATACTATTTTCCCTGGCTCGGTGCCAGATACGGAGCAGCGTGGCGAGTGCCACTATCCAATTCAGGAGGGTAAGTATGGGCGTTTTCAACAAATTGCGGGTAGTGCTGGTTTGCTTGATTCTGGGACCAATGTCTCAGGCCATCGCCCAGATCCCGACCTACAACGTCTTCAACGATACGAATGTGGTGCTTAATTTCCAGACGCTCGATCCGGCACGAGGAACGTGGAAGGACCAGAAGCTAAACGCACATTCGCAGATCACGCTCAACATGTACTCCGGTAATCCCACCGGAAAGATTCGCATCGCCACGCCCAACCACGGCTATAACGAATACCAAGTCGGTGCCGGCGGCATCTATCGCCTGACCTGGAGCGACCAGAAGCAGATGTGGGATGTTCGTGCGACACAGCAGGCCAATGCCATCACCGCCGCAAAACCAGTGGAACGCTCGAATCCGGCATCGCCCGGTCAGGGGGCGTTACCCTACCGTCTGGGCGATTCGGCACTCGTTTCCTGGAAAGGGAAATGGTACAACGCCACGGTGATACAGACGGGTAGCAACAAGGTCAAGATTCATTACGATGGCTATGACAGCAATTGGGATGAATGGGTCGACGGCACGCGCATCCGTTATCGCTAATGCATAGGAAGCCGTCGGTCGGCGGCTACAAATTCTGAAGCCGATCAGGGGTCACCTGCGGCAGCTCACATCCCCTTCCTCGCATTTGCCCATGGCCGCCAATTCGGCGTTGCGCTGACGTGTCTTCTGCGCCAAACAGGAGGCCAGCACCATCGGGTATACCGACCCGCCTTCTGCTCCGCCAGCCTCGTACTTACAGGCCAGATCCTTGTACTTGATCCACGCGAGCTGAACTTCTTTCAGCTGATTTTGTTGTTCCGGTGCAAGCTTGCTGCGCAATTCCTTATAGCTTGCGTTGATTTTCTTGTCTTCCCGCTCCAACTCCTGCGCCGCACATTGGTTCATGGCGGCCTGGGTCGTGGCATTCGCACAATCAGCGGCCCGGGCGGCACCGGGAATAACCAAGGCTGAAACGGACAATGCGAGCGACGCAATCAGAAGAAATTTCATGAGGTCTCCCAGGAATTGGCGTGTGGTGAATGTCAGTTGGCAGGATTCGTTATGCGGCTCACCAAGTGACGGAGTTCATGCTAACAGTTTCTTCTCGCGCAGCAGGGCAAAGCTGGCATCCGGTTCGGCAGAGCCGACGCACAGAAAATCGTTGACGCCCAGACGGTTGCGAGAGTCGCTCGTCGAGGCAAGTATCGCCGCCCCGCCATCGATAGTCGCGATCGAAAGACAACACGAGCACCTTCCCATCCGTTTAGATAGCGATTTCGGCCGGAGGCAACGTCAACCGCGAAGAATGTTGTACGCTTGACTACCCTCAACGACAAGAAAGGAAATTCGCATGGGAATCGTCTGGACGATCGTATTGGGCTTCGTAATAGGCGTCATTGCCAAGATCTTGCACCCTGGGAAGGAAAACATGGGTTTCGTCATGACCATAGTGCTGGGCATTGCCGGATCGTTTCTGGCGGGCGTCATTGGGCAGCTCATGGGCTGGTATCGGGCCGGCGAAGGCGCGGGGTTCATCGCCAGCGTGGTCGTGGCTATCGTCTTGCTGGCGATTTACGGCAAGGTACGCGGCTCCGCACCCCCCGGAAACTAGCATCCAGCCAAACGCCCGATCCGACACAGTCTGTCGTGGATACGATTCAGAGCGTCGCACTGGCGGCGGGGTTGGCCTGGGGTAGCGGCCTGCGCCTGTATGCCGTCCTCTTTGCCGCTGGGCTGCTCGGCCGGCTCGGCTATCTCGAGCTACCGCAAACGCTGCAGGTGCTGGAGCATCCATGGGTGATCGGGGCGTCCGGTGCGATGCTGCTGGTCGAGTTTCTTGCCGACAAGATCCCCGTCGTCGATTCGTTCTGGGATGCCGTCCATTCGTTCATCCGCATTCCGGCCGGCGCCATCCTGGCGGCGCTGGCCCTGGGCAATTACGATCCGACAATCGGCGTCGTTGCGGCGATTCTTGGCGGCACGCTGACTGCCAGCGTGCACGCCGCGAAGGCCGGCGGCCGGGCGTTGATCAACGTTTCTCCGGAGCCTTTCTCCAATATCGTGGCCTCGTTCGGCGAAGAGGCGGTGCTGATCGCCGGTCTTTACGCCGCTTTCGCGCATCCCGCCGTATTTCTTGTTCTGCTCCTGTTGTTTTTGACCCTGCTCGTCTGGCTGCTACCGCGCTTGTGGCGTGGTGTACGGAAGCTTGCGGTGAGCGGGTGATCAGCTTCCACCGGCTACACCCGAGCAAATAGGCGAAGCCGTATCAGATTGAGGATGCCCGGCTCTTCGGAACTGATTGGATCTAAATCATGAATACCATGACATACAAGGGCTACACCGCCCGCGTTGAATTCGACGACCGGGATAATGTTCTTGTCGGGCATCTGCTCGGCGTTGTCGATGTGATCGGGTTCCATGCCGATAAAGTTACGGATTTGCGCGCGGCGTTTGAGGATGCGGTCGAAGATTATCGGGAGACTTGCGCCGCACTGGGTAAGTCACCTGAAAAACCTGCCAGCGGAAAATTGATGCTGCGCATTCCGCCGGATGTGCATAGCGCGGCGCTGGTGGCTGCCAAAGCGGCGGGTACGAGTCTGAACCAGTGGGCGGCCAAGGTATTGGCGAGCGCAGCGCGCACTTGATATGTCATCTTCCGAGATGCTTTCTTGCAGATTTCCTTTATCAACAGCCGTGCATACCAGCTTGCCCCCTCATGGAAGACGTTATAATATTGTTATAACTTTTAACCAGGAGCTGCGATGTTAACGACGTTACGCAAGGTGGGGAACTCTCGCGGGGTACTGATCCCGGCGGCATTACTGGCGGAATGCCACATTGATGGCGCGGTGGAGATGACCGTTGAGGCGGGACGACTGGTAATTACGCCAGTTAGCGCCCCGCGCGCCGGATGGTTTGATGGTTACGAAGCGGGCAGCGACAAGGACGCGTGGGCAGACTTGCCTGTCGATGAAGGTTGCGAGGACTGGGAATGGTGAAGGCCGGAACCAAGGTGCTGCGTGGCGAGGTGTATTGGGTCAATCTCGACCCAACGATAGGCGCTGAAATTAAGAAGACACGCCCGTGTCTGGTGGTGTCGCCGGATGATATGAATGCCGTCTTGCCGCGCGTGATCGTTGCCCCCCTTACCAGCAAGGGACAAGCCCTCGGATGCAGGCCGGAGGTGGTCATCGGCGGCAAATCTGGGCGCCTGCTGCTGGATCAAATTCGCTGCATCGACAAATCCAGACTGGCGGGAAAATTAGGGGCAGTTGATGCTGCTCTGTGGCACGACGTGCTGCTAAAAATGCTGAGTTGATTTGTTTCAGAAGAAAGCCATCAGTGAATTGATGGGGTTGCGGTCCGCATCAGTTTCCATAAAAAAACAATGGAAACTGAATATTTCCCATTAGCGCATGAATATGCGCATGGAAACACGCTTAATTTACGGAGAGTGGCGTATTTATTGACTTGCATGCCAGTTAAAATCCAGAATGGCCGTACTGAACGGTCAGCTCAATGCCAGTTCAACATGCCGTCCAGCGCGCGTGGCCAGTGTCACCAGCCTATCGAGACTAAACTTGTCGCGTTTGCCGCGCACCAGATCGGAAACACGTGACTGGCCGATGCCCAGTTGCCCGGCCGCTTCGGCCTGCGTCCAGCCTTTGTCCATGATGGTTTCGCGGATGCGTGCCATAAGTTCCGCACGCATCGCCAGAATCGTCGCCTCCTCTAGCGAAAAACCAAAGTCGGCAAAAACATTGCCGCTGATCTCGATCACGGGTTCCTTATTCATGACTCAGCCTCCAATCTGTCGATAACGTCGAGCCGCCAAAAAACAAAACGCCCCGGCACTCAGTTCTTACTGAGCCGACCGGGACGTCTTGGGTTCAGGCTGCGGTAGCGCTTAGACCGTCACCGTCTCCGCCACTTCCCTGAACTCGTCGATCTTGTCGAAGTTCATATAGCGATACACGTCGGCAGCTTTGGCGTTCACCGCCTTCACCGCTTCCATGTACTCGGCGACGGTCGGGATCTTGCCCATCAGCGCGCAGATGGCCGCCAGTTCGGCCGAGCCGAGGTACACGAAGGTATCGATGCCCAGACGGTTGGGGAAGTTGCGCGTCGAGGTCGAAATTGCCGTGCTGCCCTTCTTGATCTGCGCCTGGTTGCCCATGCACAACGAACAACCGGGCATTTCCATGCGCGCGCCGCTCTTGCCGAGGATGGCGTAGTAGCCTTCTTCGTTGAGGATCATGGCGTCCATCTTGGTCGGCGGGGCGATCCACAGGCGCGTCGGGATGTCGCTCTTGCCTTCGAGTACCTTGCCGGCCGCACGGAAGTGGCCGATGTTGGTCATGCACGAACCGATGAAGACTTCGTCGATCTTGGTGCCGGCGACTTCGGAGAGCAGTTTGACGTCGTCCGGGTCGTTCGGGCAGGCGACGATCGGCTCCTTGACGTCGGCCAGATCGATCTCAATCACGGCGGCATACTGCGCGTCGGCGTCGGCCTTGAGCAGTTGCGGGTTGGCGATCCATGCTTCCATGGCCTTGACGCGACGGCCCAGCGTGCGCGCGTCCTGGTAGCCGTTGGCGATCATCCACTTCATCAGCGTCATGTTCGAATTCATGTATTCGATGATCGGTGCTTTGTCGAGATGCACGGTACAGCCGGCGGCGGAACGCTCGGCGGAGGCATCGGAGAGTTCAAACGCCTGTTCGACCTTGAGGTCGGGCAGCCCTTCGATTTCGAGGATGCGACCGGAGAAGATGTTCTTCTTGCCTTGCTTGGCGACGGTCAGCAGGCCTTGCTTGATGGCATAGTAGGGAATGGCGTTGACCAGGTCGCGCAGCGTGACGCCGCCCTGCAGCTTGCCTTTGAAGCGCACCAGAACGGATTCTGGCATGTCGAGCGGCATGACGCCGGTGGCGGCGGCAAAAGCGACCAGACCGGAACCGGCCGGGAAGGAAATGCCGATCGGGAAACGGGTGTGCGAGTCGCCGCCGGTGCCGACGGTATCGGGCAACAGCAGGCGGTTGAGCCAGCTGTGGATGATGCCGTCGCCGGGGCGCAGTGAAACGCCGCCGCGCGTGGTGATGAAGCTCGGCAGCGTGCGGTGCGTCTTCACGTCGACCAGCTTGGGATAGGCAGCGGTATGGCAGAACGATTGCATCACCATGTCGGCCGAGAAGCCGAGGCAGGCCAGATCCTTCAATTCGTCGCGCGTCATCGGGCCGGTGGTGTCTTGCGATCCCACGGTGGCCATGCGCGGCTCACAGTAGGTGCCGGGCAGGATGCCCTTCCCTTCGGGCAGACCGCAGGCACGACCGACCATTTTCTGCGCCAGCGTATAGCCCTTGCCGGTATCGGCCGGGCTTTGCGGCAGACGGAACAGCGTGGACACGGGAAGCCCCAGCGCCTCGCGTGCCTTGGTCGTGAGTCCGCGGCCGATGATCAGCGGGATGCGCCCACCGGCGCGTACTTCGTCGAGGATCACCGGCGTCTTGAGCTGCGCTTCGGCGATGACTTTGCCGTTCTTGAGCGCGGTTACCTTGGTCGTCGCAGGATCGACGTTCAGTTCGATCTCGTCGCCCATGTTCATGTCGTCAACATTAAGCTCGATCGGCAGCGCGCCGGCATCTTCCATGGTGTTGAAGAAGATCGGCGCGATCTTGGAGCCGATGCAGACGCCGCCGAAACGCTTGTTCGGCACGTAGGGAATGTCTTCTCCCGTCCACCACAGCACGGAGTTGGTCGCCGATTTGCGCGAAGAGCCGGTGCCGACCACGTCGCCAACGTAGGCGATCAAATTGCCCTTCGCGGCCAGTGCTTCGAGCTGCTTCATCGGTCCACGTTCGCCCGCCTTGTCGGCTTCGATGCCGGCGCGCGGGTTCTTCAGCATGGCCAACCCGTGCAACGGGATATCGGGACGCGACCACGCATCGGGGGCTGGCGACAGATCGTCGGTATTGGTCTCACCGGTGACCTTGAAAACGGTCAGCTTTTGCGACGCCGGCACTTCGGGACGCGAGGTAAACCACTCGGCGTCTGCCCACGATTGCAACACCGCCTTGGCGTTGGCATTGCCCTTGTCTGCAAGCTCTTTCACGTCGTGGAAGAAATCGAAAACAAGCAGTGTCTTCTTGAGGCCTTCGGCGGCCACGGCGCCGACTTCGGCGTCACCCAGCACATCGATCATCGGCTTGACGTTGTAGCCGCCGAGCATGGTCCCGAGCAATTCGGTTGCCTTGGTCTTCGAGATCAGCGAGCAACGCTCTTCACCCTTGGCAACCTTGGCGAGAAATTCGGCCTTGACCTTGGCGGCGTCATCCACACCGGCAGGCACGCGGTAGGTGATCAACTCGACCAAAGCCTGCTCTTCGCCTTTCGGCGGATTCATCAACAAGGCAACCAGTTCGCTGGTTTGCTTGGCTGAAAGCGGCAGGGGCGGAATGCCCAGCGCAGCGCGCTCGGCAACGTGGGCACGATAGGATTCCAACATGGGAATGTCCTTTCTCAAAGATTAAACTAGGGCAAAAATCAATATTCGGCAGGGCGAAGAAAACGAAACATTGTACTGCATGGCAAGCATGTCTACAGCATTCAGCGGGTTGGTAGCGCTTGCTTTTCGGGCGATTTTCCGGCCAAGGAAAACCAACTCTTATATATGATATAAGATAACAGTTCGAAAGTGAAGTCTACGCGAGTAAGTTTAACCTGGATAGCCGTCGTTCCTCAAAGGTCGCTGCGCGCGCGTTCGCGATTCCAGTGCCGCCATGCCGGCACCACGATGACCACCGCCACCAGCGGCAGGACGAATCCCCCCATCACCATACTGTAGCCGTTGAGTGCATCATGATGGGCGGCCAGAAGAAACAGATAGAGCGTATAGGCCAGATACAGGGCCAGGAACAGGGCGCCTTCTCCGCGTGAAATGCACGCACCGTTGAAGAATACCGGCAGGCAAGCCACCGCAACGGCCACCATGATCGGCAGATCGAATGAGATCATCGAAGGGGTCACCGTGAGATCGCCAGGCGCCACGCTGGCCGAAAAACCCAGTACCGATAAGATATTGAAGATGTTGCTGCCGACCACGTTGCCGACGGCGATATCACGCTCGCCTCGCAACGCAGCCATGATCGAAGTCGCCACCTCCGGTAGCGAGGTGCCAACAGCAACGATGGTCAGGCCAATGATCAATTCGCTGACGCCCAGAAATTGTGCAAAGGTCACCGCCGCTTCGACCAGCCAGCGAGAGCCGAGAACCAACAACATCAGCCCCGACAGCAGCAGTAATGCCTGGACACTCCAGTGGGCGTCCCACCCGGTGAGGGTTTCTTCGAAGGCTTCATCGTATTCTGCGCGGATTGCTGCCGTCTCGCGACGGCTTTGACGAATGATGAAAAGGGTATACGTCACGACTAGCCCGGCCAGCAGAAAACCTTCCCAGCGACTGATGCCGCCGTCGGCGGCCATCGCCCAGAGCAGCAGCGACGCGGCGATCATCACCGGCACTTCCTGTCGGATGATCTGTTGATGCACCACCAACGGGACGATCAGAGCCGACAGGCCAAGAATGAACAATACGTTGAACATATTGCTGCCGACTACATTGCCGAGCGCGATACCGACCTGGCCTGACCAAGCCGATTGTACCGACACCGCGAGTTCCGGCGCGCTGGTGCCGAAGGCAACCACGGTTAGGCCAACGACCAGCGGTGAGATCCCCATCGAAAGTGCCAGTTTGGACGCGCCACGTACCAGCAGTTCTGCGCCGAGAACGAGAGCAACTAACCCGAATACGAACCACAGCATCTAATCAACCCCATCGAGAGCCAAGGCGCCACTGTGTTTTTCAAGTGGAACAAAAGCGGATGTAGTGTGCAACGGCGCTCATCCTTCTGCAAGAACACCGGCAATCAGCTCGATAGTGTCGCCGCCATAGCGTATCAGCTGTCCGACACGCAGCTTAGCGCGCTTGCGCATTTCCACGGCGCCATCGACACGCACCCGCCCTGCCCCGATTTCGGCGTGCGCATGACCGCCTGAAGGGCACAAACCGGTGGCCTTGAGCAGTTGGTCAAGCTGAATGTAATCACCACAGACTGCAAAAACGATGGACATGAAGCGCCTTTGCTTTACGAGTGTTGCAAGAGATGAATTGCCATCAAAACAGGCGAAATCGGGCCGGACGACCAACGCATCCAAGCTCTGTCCGATCTCAGTAACAAACCCATGTTCAACTCAGAGCCTGACGATGGTACGAAACAGGGGGTGGGCGGAAGCGAGGTACTTTCGCTCGAATGGGGTTATCGGGTTTTCGGTGACGTAGGGTTCACAAATCGCCGCCCGCTGCGTCATTCTCTCGACGGCAAAGCTGAACTCGTCGATATAGATGCACCAGTTGCTGCGGCACTCCAGTATTCCGCCGAGTTCGAGCACGGTCGGAAAAACCGGGTGCCCGTACCAGCGCCGGCTCAGGTGGCCGATCTTGGGCCAAGGGTTCGGGTAGAGCAGATAGTGCCGCTCAAGGCGGATGCCGTTGTCGTGCAGCAGCCGCCAGTAGTCGACGAGATCGGCGCGCACCAGATCGAGGTTGGGCGGCAGTTGCATCGTACTGTTCGTGCCGATGACATTTCTGCTCAACCGCGATTCGGACTGGTCAACGCCGATGACGTAGTGATCGGGAAAGGCCTGGGCCAGCGCAAGGCTGCTCTCGCCCACGCCGCAACACGAATCGAGGATCAGCGGCCTGTTGCGGGCAAGGCGCTCGCGCCGCTCCAGGCTCGCCGTGAAAGCACGTCGGTTGTAATCGGCATACGGCTTGCGGAATGGCGCTGCGGAATGGCGATCGAGCAGGCTGGCCAGATGGGCATGAATCCCGCTCTGGGCGCTCGTCGGCACACGCGAGTTGGCACGCATGGCGGCGCGATCAGGCGGCGCAGGCCGCGCGCAACACCGGGGCACCGTGCAACGCCAGCACCCGCGAAGTCTCGTCCACGCCGCGCAGTGGCTGGATCGCCAGGTACAGGGCTTCGGCCTCGCCATAGGTGAGACGCAGCGAATTGAGCCACAGCTTGAGTCGCCCCGGCGCCTGGCGCGCCGAAATCCGGTGTTGCACCTGGTGCCAATACTCAGCGAGCAAAGGTAGCAGTTCAAGCCATTCGGCGGCATGATCGACAACCGGCTGAGCGCTACCCGCGGCCAGGGCGCGAATGCGCCGGGCCAGAAAGGGATCGGCGACGGCGCCGCGCCCGATCATCGCGTCCGGGCACCCGCTCACTGCACGGCAGCGGGCGTGGTCGTCCGTCGTCCAGATTTCGCCGTTGGCCGTGACCGGGATGCTCACCCCGTCGCGAATGCGGGCGACCCACTCCCAATGCACCGGCGGCTTATAGCCTTCGGCGCGGGTGCGCGCATGTACGACCAGCGAGACAATGCCCCCCGCGGCCAGGGCCTGCGCACAGTCAAGCGCTTTGGCCTTGTCCAGGTTGCCCAGGCGCATCTTTGCGGTGAACGGGATAGTCGCCGGCACGGCCCGCCGCACCGCGACGGCGATGCGGTAGAGCAGTTCGGGATCGTCCAGCAGCATCGCCCCGCCACCATGACGATTGACTGTCGGCGCCGGGCAACCGAAATTCAGATCCACGCCGGCCGGGCTCAACCCACAAAGCTGTGCGGCGTTTTCAGCAAGACATGCCGGATCGCTGCCGAGCAGTTGCACGGCCACGGGCGTTCCGGCACGGGTACGACTGCCATGGGCCAGCTCCGGGCAGATGCGCAGGAACGTACGGGGCGGTAACAGACTGCCGGAAACGCGCACGAATTCGCTGACCGCGCCGTCGTAACCGCCGACAGACGTCAATACGTCGCGCAGCACGGCATCGGCGAGGCCTTCCATCGGAGCCAGCAGCAGTTTTCCCATAAGGGGTCGAATTTTACCCGCTAAGCGGTCCGATCTGCTTTCCGAGACGGATCATGTCACGGGCTCGGGCAATGCAATCAAGAGCGCCGATCCGGCTTCCGGTGGTAAACTCCCTGCCCAAAAACCAACAGGCTGGACCTGAACAGGCCGGCGTCATCAGGGAAATTTTACGGAAACACTACCGCTGGAGCATTCCGCGCAATGAGCTACACCGCAGAATCGATTTCCGTTCTCAAGGGCCTGGAGCCTGTACGCCATCGCCCAGGGATGTACACGCGCACGGACTGCCCACTGCACATCATCCAGGAAGCTATCGACAACGCCGCTGACGAGGCGCTGGGCGGTTACTGCAAACGGATCGCAGTGACCCTGCACAGCGACGCCTCGGTATCGATCCAGGACGACGGGCGCGGCATTCCGGTCGAGATTCACCCGGTTGAAAACGTGCCGACGATCGAGGTCGTTTTCACCCAGTTGCACGCTGGCGGAAAGTTTAATAAAGCCGATGGCAGCTCGGCCTACCGCTTCTCTGGCGGCCTGCACGGCGTTGGCGTATCGGTCACCAATGCGCTGTCCACGCGGCTTGAAGTCGAAGTGGCCCGTGACGGCGGCCGTTTTCGTATCGTCTTCTCCGGCGGCGCAGTCGTCGAGCCTCTCCAACGCGTCGGCGATGCGCCAAAAAAGGCCAGCGGCACGCGGGTCAGGGTCTGGCCAGATGCGCGTTTCTTCGATTCGGCCAGCATCCCTGTCGGCGAACTCGAACGGCTACTGCGCAGCAAGGCCGTGCTTTTACCCGGCCTGGAAATCTCGCTGGCCATTGAAAAAAATGCGGAAAAAGGCGAAACGAAGACCTGGTGTTTTGCCAACGGGATGCAGCAGTATCTCGCCGAACAGATCGACGGCGAACTCGCGGCGCCGATGTTCACCGCCGAAAAGTACGCGCCACCCGGCGACGAGAACTTCCCGGTCGGTTCCGGCGCGGCATGGGCCATCGCCTGGAGTGCCGAAGGCAACCTGGCGCGCGAATCCTACGTCAATCTGATTCCGACATCGGCCGGCGGCACGCACGAAACCGGGCTGCGCCAGGCGGCTTTCGACGCCGTCAAGAGTTTTGCCGAACACCGCGCGCTGCTGCCCAAGGGCGTCAAACTTGCCGCCGAAGATGTATTTTCACGCGCCAGTTTCGTCCTCGCCGCACGCGTCCTCGACCCCTCGTTCCAGGGCCAGACGAAGGAGCGTTTGAATTCGCGGGACGCCGTGGCGCTGGTCTCGCGCATGGTGCGCGACCCGCTCGAACTATGGCTCAACGAGCACCCGGAAGACGCCAAGAAGATCACCGAGCTGGCTATCCGTGCGGCTCAGGCGCGATCACGCGCCGGGCAGAAGGTCGAGAAGCGCAAGCAGTCGGGCGTTGCCATCCTGCCCGGCAAACTCTCCGATTGCCAGAGCGAGGACACCCGGCGCAACGAAATCTTTCTCGTCGAAGGCGACTCGGCCGGCGGTTCGGCCAAGTCCGGCCGCGACAAGGAATTGCAAGCGATCCTTCCTTTGCGCGGCAAGGTGCTCAACACTTGGGAAGTCGAGGCCGGCAGCCTGTTTGCCAACCGCGAAGTGCACGACATCGCAGTCGCCCTCGGCATCGACCCGCACTTGCCGGATGCCGGAGTAAGCGTGCTCGACAACCTGCGTTACGGCAAAGTGGTGATCATGACCGACGCCGATGTGGACGGCAGCCATATCCGGGTGTTGCTGTGCACGCTGTTCTACCGCCACTTCCCGAAGTTGATCGAGCAAGGCCACCTCTATTTCGCCCAGCCGCCACTCTATCGACTGGATGTTCCGGGGCACGGCAAGGCGCGTCCGCCACGCAAACTCTACGCGCTGGACAACGCCGAACGCGAAGCGATCATCGACCGCCTGCGCCTGGAAGGTGTCAAGCCCGAATCCGTCGCCATCTCACGCTTCAAAGGCCTCGGCGAGATGAACCCCGAACAGCTCTGGGAAACCACCATGTCGCCCGACACCCGTCGCCTGATGCGTATCCGCCAGCCCGGTGCCGACGACGCCAACCCGGTGATGAACATGCTGATGGCCAAGAACGAATCGGCGGGTCGGCGCGCCTGGATGGAAGCCAACGGCGCATTGATCGGCGCGGAGGTCTGATTTGAGGGAAGAGATTGACCACAACGAACACGACGGGCACAACGAGAATCGACAGCACATATACCTAATGCATATTTTGCCTAGTGTCTTTTGTCGTGGTCGTTGTGCACGTTGTGGTAAAACAGATTTTTCGGAATTGATATGCCAAATACACCTGACCTGTTCGACGATGTAACAACCGCTCAGGCACCGCCACCCACGCCCCCCGCCGCTCCTGAGATCATCGAAGACGACGATGGCGAAAGCATTCTGCTGCATGATTCGGCCGCCCGCGACTACCTTGAATATGCTATCGCCGTGGTCAAGGGCCGCGCCCTGCCCGATGTGAAGGACGGCCAGAAGCCGGTTCAGCGCCGGGTCCTGTTCGCCATGCGTGAGCTCGGGCTGATGGGTGGCGCCAAGCCGGTCAAATCGGCGCGCGTCGTCGGCGATGTGATCGGCAAATACCATCCGCATGGCGACACCTCGGCCTACGATGCCATGGTGCGCGTGGCGCAACCCTTTTCCCTGCGCTATCCGCTGGTCGATGGCCAAGGCAACTTTGGCTCGCGCGACGGCGATAATGCCGCCGCCATGCGCTATACCGAAGCACGCTTGGCGCCGATTGCCGAACTGGTGCTTGGCGAACTCGGCGAAGGCACGGTCGACTATCAGCCGAACTACGACGGCTCTTTCGACGAACCAGCATTCCTGCCTGCCCGCCTGCCCTTCGCGCTGCTCAACGGCGCCTCGGGAATTGCCGTCGGCATGGCCACCGAAATGCCTTCGCACAACCTGCGTGAAGTGGCGGCGGCGGCCGTCCACAAGATCAACCATCCGGCAGCCGGTGTGGCCGAGCTGATGGAGCACATCCCCGGCCCCGACTATCCCGGCGGGGGCCAGATCATTTCCTCAACCGCAGAAATCGCCGGCGCGTATAACAGCGGCCGCGGCAGTTTACGCGTTCGCGCCCGCTACGAGTTCGAGGAAATGGCGCGTGGCGCCTGGCAACTGGTCATCAAGGAGTTGCCGCCCGGCGTGTCCTCGGCCCGCGTGCTCTCCGAAATCGGTGCGCTGATGAACCCGCAACCCAAGCCGGGCAAGAAATCCATCGAACAATCCGCCGCGCAGTTGAAAGCCCTACTGGCCTCGCAGCTTGACCGCGCGCGCGACGAATCGGGCAAGGACGATGACATCCGGCTCGTTTTCGAGCCGACCAGCTCGCGTCTGGATCGGGACGAATTTGTGGCTCTGCTGCTGGCCCACACCAGCCTGGAAACCACCGCGCCGATCAACCTCGTTGCCGTCGGCATCGACGGCCGCCCGTGCCAGAAAACGCTGGCCGACCTGATCGGCGAATGGTGCCAATTCCGCCTGCTGACCGTGCGCCGACGCACCAATTTTCGGTTGACCAAAGCCAACGACCGCATCCATATCCTCGAAGGCCGGCACATCGTCTTTCTCAACATCGACGAAGTGATCCGCATCATTCGCGGGTCGGACGAACCGAAGCCGGCCCTTATCGCGCGCTTCCTGCTCTCCGACCGACAGGCCGAGGACATCCTGGAAATCCGGCTGCGCCAGCTGGCGCGGCTCGAAGGCATCAAGATCGAGCAGGAACTGGCCAAGCTGCGCGAGGAAAAAGAGGCGCTGCTCAAGCTGCTCGACAGCGACACCCTGCTACGCAAGCTTGTCGTTCGAGAAGTAAAGGCCGACGCCGTCAAGTTCGGCGACGAACGGCGCACTCTTATCCAATCGGCCTCGATGGCTTCACGTGCGGAAGTCGCCGCCGTCGCCGACGAACCCATCACGCTGATCGTCTCGGACAAAGGCTGGGCGCGCGTCCGCCAGGGGCACGGCCTCGACCTTTCCGGCGTCACCTTCAAGGACGGCGACGGCCCCGGTTCGACGCACGAAGGTCGCTCGGTCGATTCTCTCGTCATTATTTCAACCGAAGGCCGCGCCTTCACCGTACCCATCGCCGCTCTACCCGACGGACGCGGCATGGGCGCGCCTTTGCCCTCTTTCATCGACATCGGCGCCGGTCGGATTGCCCACGTGCTGATGGGCAAGCCCGAAGACGAATTACTGGTGGCAAAGACATCCGGATACGGCTTCATCTGCACCTACGGCGACTTGCTTCCGCGCCAGAAAGCCGGCAAGTCTTTTCTCACCATGGAAGACGGTGCCTCCATTCTGCCGCCGGTCCGCATCGCCGGCATGGACCACGTCGCCGCCCTTGCCGACGATGGCCGCCTGCTCGTCTTCCCGCTCGATCAGATGAAACGCCTCTCGGGCGGCAAAGGGGTGCAGATCATCGGCCTCAAGGGCAAGGAAAAACTGAAGTCCCTCATCGCCGCCCAGGGGCCGACCGTAGCTATCCGGGGGAGCTTCCGCAACAAGCCCAAGAGGCTGCTCTCGGAGGAAAAGCATCTCGGGCAACGCGCCCGAAGAGGCGCGTCAGCGGGCTTGGTGAATCACGCCGAAATCGAACGTGTGGAGCCGACCTGAATCCGTCGGGCAAGCCAGCGCTGGCGGCGATGACTCAAGGCGAGCCCGGCCAGCGCCATGCCAAACAGCGCAAGACTCATCGGCTCGGGTACGAAACCCGTGGGCGGATCGGCCGTAATCACATCGTTGCCGCACTGCATCGTCCACTGCACATCGAAGGGCGTATTCCAGAATTTCGGATCGAAAAGACTGATGTCGATGGCCACTTCATACGCATAATGCTTATCGAGCGTATAAGTTCCGTACCCAGTAAATGGGCCGCTGATAGCCAGCGCGCCGGCACCGACGTTCTGGCCATGACCGTCCAAAATCGAAACTGCGTTTTTACCGTTGGCATAGGGCGTCCCCTGACCCGAGAATAGACCGAGCTTGACATCGTTCTTGCCGATCTTGAACAGGCTACCCTTCGATGCGCCGGTCGTCTTGATGCCATAGTCAAATACGCCATCGCGGCCAAAATCGATCAAGAAGTCGCCGGGCGCGTACGAACTTGAACCACTATTCACCATCGCCGGATTGTGGCCGGTGATCAGCGCCAGATACAGCTTGGAGCTGTCGTAATCGATATAGAGCGCTTCGGCATCGTAGGCCTGACCGCCCCAACCCGGATTTACATACTGCGAGAGGCTCCCGGTCGAGTCGGTATCGATCGTATAACCTTTGATCGCCTTGTTAGTTGTGTAGTTGGTCTGAACGCCCCAATCCGCCAGATTGCCATCAATGGTATAGGCTGCCGCCGGCAGGGCGATGAGAGCAGCGAGGGCAGCCGCAAGGTCACGAATACGCATGTTTCAACACTCCAATAGAAAGTAGTAAGCAATCAGCAATATGCGTGCCATACGCCGGTTCGCTGAACCCGGCACTGTCAACTCCGCTGGAGTGTAAATTATTCCGACGCCATACCATCTGGCCAAAAGTGTGAAATAGTTCCTTATCCGCTCGGCATGTGTGATTTAAGTCACGGAAATCAGCCAAAAACCTTTGTGCTTCATAGCGCTGCGAGGAGCAAAGCCTGTTTTCCGCGGTCAATTTGTGGAAAGAATTCCGACAGTGAGTGCCATCACAGTGCTGTGCTTCGTGTTGCGTAGCTGTCACACGTGGCGGAATTGCCTTTGTCATCTTCGCGAAACGAATGCTCGCGTCAATCGGTTCCGGCTATTGCAAATGGCATGCGCTCTAACGAAAATCGTTTGGCTTGAGCGGATTGCCGCGTGGAAAATCCGCCCGATTTCCGGTATCTTCAAGCCACGCCTGACGAGCACGACCGACCGTGCGCCAGGCGAGGCCAAGCATTTCTTCGCATCAGCCGGGCCGATCAGTGGCGGCGTACGTCGCCTCCCGTACCCGGCCTCGCGAAAACTGACTACAACAATGGAGAGGCCATATGGCGTTGCACGTTTTCGTGGCCATGCCTTACGGGCACCGTCAGAACATCGATTTTGACGCGGTCTATGCCGAATACCTCAAACCTGCCCTTGAGGAGGCCGGGTTTGAAGTGTTTCGCGCCGACGAGGAAGAACGCGCCGGCGACATCCGCACCGATATGTTTCAGGAGCTGCTGCTGGCCGACCTGGTGGTTGTAGATTTGACGCTGGACAACCCCAACGTCTGGTACGAACTCGGTGTACGCCATGCGTTACGCGCCCGTGGCGTGCTGCTCGTGCAAAGCGAGCGGGCCTATCAGCCTTTCGACACTTATACCGACCGCAAGCTGCGCTATCGCCTCAAGGACGGACGGCCCGACCCAGCGTATCTGGAAGCGGACCGCAGATCGCTGGCCCGCATGGCGCTGGCGACCATGGAAGCCCGGCAGGGTCGACCGATCAGCCCGGTCTTCCAGTTGCTGGATGGGCTGGGCGAACCGAACTGGCGCCAATTGCTGCTGACCGGCAACAACGAATTCCGGCAGATCTACGAAACCTGGCGACAACGTATCGAGGTGGCACGCAAGGCCAACCATCCGGGCAACATCATGGTACTGGCCGAAGAAACGCCGACCTGGGCGCTTCGCCTGGAGGCACGTCGCCTGGCCGGCACGGCGTTGATGCGGCTCGGACAATACCAGTTGGCGCTCGACCAGTTCGAAGCGGCGCTTGCGCTCGACCCTGACGATGAGGCCAATCAGCGCGATAAAGCCATGCTGTTGGCGCACCTGGGCCGCAAGGACGAGGCGCGCGAAGCGGCTAACGCCCTCGTCCGCCAACAGAACGGCCCGGAAAACTGGCACCTGCTTGGCCGACTCGAAGCGGACGACTGGATCCGCCGCTGGCGCAAACCCGGAAGCCGTCCGGAAACCCTGCGCGAAACCGCGGCGCGCGAGCTGCCGCAACTCGTTCAGGCCATCGAACCGTACATGAACGCCTTCGTTTGCGATCCGTCGCACTTCCGTTCGGGTATCGATGCCTGCACCTTGCGCCATCTACAAATCCACCTCGGCCATCCGCTCGCCAACCCGGCCAGCCTGCCCAATCTTGAAGGTGGCGCGATCTGGTCGTGTCTGGCCGCTTTGGAACGCCAGCCGGATGACTACCGGACCCGCGCCGCCTGGGCGGAACTGACGCTGCTGTTCAATCCACCCGACGCCGCGGCCAAGGCCTGGCGCGAAGCGGCGACCGTCGCCAACAAAGACTGGTCGGCACTGGAATCCAGCCATCGACAATTACTCATCCTGCGCGACCTGGGTTTTCGCGAGCCACAGGTGGGCGCGGCGCTGACTGTTCTGGACGACGAAATCGCCCGACTCGAAGCACCTTGGCAACCGCGTCGGGTGTTTCTGTTCAGCGGCCATATGATCGACACCCCCGATCGGCCCGTTCCCCGTTTTCCCGCTTCTCAGGAGAGCCTCGCGGCAGCGGCCATCGCCGGCAAACTTGACGAGCTGGAGATGGGCGAGCAGGACCTCGCCATCTGTGGCGGCGCCTGCGGCGGCGACACGCTGTTTGCCGAAGCCGCGCTGCGCCGCGGCTGCCCCGTACATCTGCATTTGCAATTCAATGAAGCCGACTTTTTGCAGGCTTCCGTT
>WBZP01002001.1_pt1 | contig 24107 bp, 21 predicted proteins | sample 5204301 | NCBI WGS metagenome assembly WBZP01 (sample SAMN12412401, study PRJNA552823) | activated sludge metagenome | isolation source: activated sludge from nitrification reactor of wastewater treatment plant... | place: USA: Pennsylvania | collected 2017 | reverse complement strand
CCCTCCCCCCGGTGAGCGGCCTTCTCCTCGCGCCCGTCCGACGGCCGTTGGTCGCCTGGCTCGCCGGTGTCGTCGCCATCTCGGGGCTGGCCACTGCGTGCACCCGGCCGGCCGATCCCGGCGTGCCCACCAGCAATAGCACGACGGCGGCCCCCACCGGCTCGAGCCGCTCCAGCTCCGCTTCGTCAGCCACTCCCACGCCCACGACGTCGCTGCCCACCTCGTCGGCACCCGACGACGACCACCTGGCCATCCAAGCCGTAGAGCGCTACTACGCCGCGTTCAATGCCGCCCTGAAGAGCCTCAAGACCGACCAGATGCGCAAGGAATTCTTCCCGGGTTGTCTGATCTGCGAGCAGGACGCCGACACCATCGACAGCGTGGCCCTCCAAGGACGCACACACTCGGGGGGCGACGTGAAAATAGGTTCGCCCTCGGTCACGAATCGTCAACCGACCCGCATCGTGGTCCAAGCAAACGTAGTCGCGGAGCGATTGATATTGAAGGATGCCGCTGGTCGAATTGTCAAGGAGGAACCACAGGTTACGACGATCAAGTCATTCTTCATCGTGAAAGCCGGCGGTCGCTGGATTCTAGAGGGGATGACGTGAGGAATATGAGGACTCGTTTCCTTGCCCTCATACTGCTCACCGTCACCGTCCTGCAGGCCTTGGCTGTACCCGACCAGGCCTTCGGTTGCGAGACATCGATGTACGGTGGACGCGCCACAAGTTGCCCGAACGGACTCGCCTGGCAGTATGACAAGAACGCCGGGGTCCTACGAAGAGGGGGTCGGCCCGAAACAGTCACCAGAAACGGATTGCAATTCCGTTACACCTACGTGTCACGTTGCGAGAATGGTATCAGTTGTCAAGCCACAAGGAATTGCCTACCCGGCGGCATGCGCTTCAACGTCCTGGCGTTCGCTATTTTCCCAGATGGCACTCAGTCTCAAGTCTGGGACCATCAGGACACCGTGTGCGTGTATCCAACACAAACGGTGCCCATGGCGCAGGTGACCGCGACGGCACACGAGGAACTCCGCAAACGGATCGTCGCGCCAACGATCGGGTCGGCACCATTGGGGCAGAAGACCCTCATCAACATCATTACGATCTACCACACCCAACGCCAACCCGAGCCTCGCTTGGAGATCACCCAACCAGCGCCCGGCAGCATCACGGCGACCCCGGAATACCGGTGGGACTTCGGCGACGGCCAGACCGCGCTCGGCCCGGGCCTGGCCTACACCCCACCCGACGACCCCACCCGACTGCCCGGCAAGTACCTCGGACCGACCTGGACCACCCCGGGCATCAAGCACGTTACCCTCACGTGACCTGGCGGGTCGTCTTCCGGCTCGAGGGCATCACCAGCATCCCCTTGGACCCCATCGTCCTCACCACCACCGAGGATAAACACGCCGTCACCGCCCGCGCCGTCCTGGTCAACCGTTGAGGCAGTCGACCGGTCCCGCCGACCGCTGACCGGTCAATCAGCGAACGCGGTGCCCGACTTGACAGGATGGGTGGCACATGTCGACATCACCCAGCCCCGCACCCTCACCCAGCCCCGCGGCATACCCACTCGCCCGCGCCGCGGAGGTGACGCGCGGCGGCGACCCCGACGCCGTGTATGCCGCGTTCGCGGACTGGGCGGCCGGCGCGGGTTACCCCCTCTACCCCCATCAGGACGAGGCCATCCTCGAGCTGCTGACCGGCCAGCACGTCGTGCTGTCGACCCCAACCGGATCGGGCAAGTCGCTCGTCGCCCTCGCCGGGCATCTCGCGGCACTCAGTGCCGGCCAGGTCAGCTACTACACGGCCCCCATCAAGGCCCTCGTCAACGAGAAGTTCTTCGCCCTGTGCGACGCCTTCGGGCCTGAGCTGGTCGGGCTGCTCACCGGTGATGCCGCCGTCAACCCGAGCGCGCCGATCATCTGTTGCACTGCCGAGGTACTCGCGAACATGGCGCTGCGGCAAGGTGACTCGCTGAGTCTTGGGCTGGTAGTGATGGACGAGTTCCACTACTACGCCGACCCGCAGCGCGGCTGGGCCTGGCAGGTGCCGCTGCTGGAGCTGACCGGCACTCAATTCCTGCTCATGTCAGCGACCCTCGGTGACATGAGCCGGATCGCCGGTGACCTGCACCGGCGCAGCGGGCGCCCGGTGGCCGAGGTCACCGACGCGCAGCGCCCCGTGCCGTTGACCTTCACCTGGTCACTCATTCCGTTGGCCGAGGTCGTCGAGGAGATCGTGGCGACCCGCCGGGCCCCGGTCTACGTCGTGCACCCGTCGCAGGCGGCAGCCGCCGAGCACGCCCAAACGCTCAAGGGCCTGACCCTGCTCACCCCGGCCGAGCGCGTCGCCATCGCCGACCGGCTCGCGCCGGTCCGCTTCGGCGCCGGCTTCGGCCGCACCCTGGGAGCTTTGTTGCGCAAGGGAATCGGCGTCCATCATGCCGGGCTGCTGCCGCGCTATCGACGCGTCGTCGAGCAGCTGGCCCAGGCCGGCTTGCTCAAGGTGATCTGCGGCACCGACACGCTCGGAGTCGGCATCAACGTGCCGATCCGCACCGTGCTGCTCACCCGGCTGGTCAAGTTCGACGGCCACCGAGAGCGGCTGCTCAAGGCCCGTGAGTTCCACCAGATCGCCGGGCGGGCCGGGCGCGCCGGTTACGACACGGTCGGTGAGGTGGTTGTGCAGGCCCCCGACCACGTCATCGAGAATCACCGCCGACTGCTCAAGGCGGGCGACGACCCGGTCAAGGTCAAGCGGGTGCAGAAGGTGAAACCCGCTGCGGGACAAATCGTCTGGAGCGAGTCGACCTTCGATCGGCTGGTTGCCGCAGCGCCGGAGCCGTTGGTGCCGCGGATGCGCGTCGACAACGCCACGATCATCAACGTGCTCGCTCGACCCGGCGACCCGGTCACCGCCCTCTCCCGCCTGACCCGCGACAATCACGAGGACCGCACCGGCCAGGCCCGACTGGCGCGCCGGGCAATACGATTGGGCCGCAGCCTGCTTGACTCCGGGGTGGTGGTGCGGCTGGCCGAGCCCGACGACACCGGGCGCACCCTGGCCCTGACCATCGACCTGCCCGACGACTTCGCCCTCAACCAGCCGTTGGCGCTCTTCGCCCTTGCCGCGCTCGACGTGCTCGACCCGCAGTCACCCACCCACTTCCTCGACGTGGTCTCCGTCGTCGAGTCGGTTCTCGAAGACCCGAAACCCGTTCTCCTGGCACAACAATGGGCCGCCCGGGGCGAGGCCGTCGCGGAGATGAAGGCCGATGGCCTCGACTACGAGCAGCGCATGGAAGCCCTCGACGACGTGACCTGGCCCCGGCCGCTGACCGAGCTGCTGGAGGCGACGTACACGGCATACCGGCACACCCACCCGTGGCTGCCTGAAGACGGCCTCGCACCGAAGTCGGTGGTCCGCCAGATGTGGGAGCAGGGGATGAGTTTCACCGACCTCATCGGCCGTTACGGCCTGGCCCGCTCCGAGGGCGTGGTGTTGCGCTACCTCAGCGACGCCTACCGCACCCTGCGTCAGACCGTGCCCGCGGCCCACCACACTGCTGAGCTCGACGAACTCGTCGAGTGGCTCGGTGAGACGATCCGCCAGACCGACTCCTCGCTGCTCGACGAGTGGGAGGCGCTCGTCAACCCGGGTGCTGCGCCGACCCGCACTGCGACCGCAGCCGCCCCTCCCCCGCGGCCGATCACCTCCAACGACAAGGCTTTTCGCACGATGGTGCGCCGAGCCCTGTGGCGGCGCGTCGAACTCGCCGCTCGCGATGACATCCCCGGCCTGTATGCCGCGGAGCTCGCCGCTGCCTCGGTCACCGAGCCCGCGCGCCGGGTCGTCATGGACACCGCCGCCTGGGATAGCGCGTTGGGCGACTACTACGCCGAGCACGACGAGGTCGGCACCGACGCCGACGCCCGCGGCCCGGCCATGCTCACGGTCACGCCCGCGACGGGTGCCGATGTCGACCCCGCGCTGCCCGTCGAGCTCGACGACACGACCCGGGTGTGGCTGGTGCGTCAGACCCTCGCCGACCCAGCCGGCGACCACGACTGGGGCATCGAGGCGATCGTGGACCTGGACGCCTCCGACGCCGAGGGTGAGCTGGTGTTGACGACGACCGCGCTGCGGCGTCTGTGACCTCTGCGCTGCGGGCGCTGGTGATCTCTGCGCTGCGGCGCCGGTGATCTCTGGTCGGCTCGATGCACTGTCAGACCCACCGGCTATCCTCCGAGTGGACCTACTCTGTTCCACCCGTCCGTTGGGTAATCGCTTGTCGTGCAAAGGGATTCATGGCTTGACCTCTTGCCCAGTCGATGCGATTCCAGTACGATTGATCACATGAGTACGGCAGCGGCCATCGAGTTCCGCGACGCGGAGGACGAGCTGCTGCGCCGGCGCGTGGCCGCGGTGTGCACGACGCTCAACCGGGCTCACGCCCAGCTCGTCCAACTCACCGCGTCATTGCTGTCGACCGAGCAATGGGCCGAGGCCGGCATCCGCTCCCCCGAGCATTGGCTGGTCGTGCGCGCCGGCTTGTCCCCGGCACGGGCCCACGATCTGGTCGCCCTCGCCCGCCGCGCCGAGGAGTTGCCCGAGATCCTCGACCTGCTGTCCGACGGTCGCCTCGGCATCGACCAGGCGACCGTCGTGGCTCGCTACGTGCCGCACGCGTATGCCGCGTCGGTCGCTGAGCTGGCCGAGCACGCCACCGTGCCGCAGCTGCGACGGCTCCTTTCGCGCTACCAGTTCAGCGAGTCCGAGATCGCCCCTGACATCGGGAGTGCCGCTGCGGCGGCCCGCGACCCCGAGACCGAGCCGACCGCCGGTCAGGGCACCGGGCCGGGCGTGGAACAGAGCACCGGGCTGGGCGCCGATCAGGGCCCCGGGGCGGTCGCCCGCCACTTACCGGACCCTGACGAGCACCGTCCGCACCTGTCGATGACCACGGTCGACGGGCAGTTCCGGCTCACCTACACAGCGCCTGCGAGCCTCGGGGCCCTCGTCGAACAGGCCATCCGCGAAAGCAAGGACGCTCTTTTCGCCTCCGGCGCAACGGACGCCACCCTCGCCGACGGCCTGCTCGACGTGGCCCGTCGCTCCCTGAGCACGCTCGCCGGCACCTCGCGGGCCGACCTGTGGCGGCTCTACGTCCACCTCGACACCGACGGCGGATTCCTCGCCCATACCGGGCGTCTGCCCCAGCACATGATCGCCCGCCTCACCTGCGACGGTGTGCTGCAACCGGTCTGGGAGACCGACGGGGTGCCTGTCAGCGTCGGGCGCGCCAGCCGGATCGTCCCCACCCGCACCCGCCGACTCGTGCTGGCCCGCGACCAGGGCTGCCGATATCCGGGCTGCCAGGTCACCGGCGGCCACGTCGAGGTCCACCACCTGCGCCACTGGCGCGACGGCGGCGCCACCGACATCGAGAACCTCGTCACTCTCTGCGGTTTCCACCACGACCGCCACCACGAGGGTGCGTTCTCGATGACCGGCTCCCCACACCACCCCGGCACCCTGCGCTTCTGGGACCCGCACGGCTATGCGTTGGCCCCGCTCACTGCCTCAGCGAGGCACCCCCGACCGAGCGACCTCAGCGCCAGTGACCTCAGCGTCGGCCACGTGCCTGCGATCGAGGAGCGACCCCCGATCTGGGAAGGGCCAACCGGTGAACGTCTCGAGTCCCGCTGGGTCACCTTCACCACCCAGGAAGACTTCACCACCCATGAAACGGGCGACGAGTTCCACGACGAGGGCGGCGGTCAGCAGGCGCCGCCGGAGGAACTACTGTGGCGCAGCCAATAGGCGCTCGACGAGTTCGAGGACCGCTGCCTCGGTGACACCCGGCGGGAACGGCGGCAATTCGGTCGTCGCTGCCGGGTTCTCCTGCCCCCGCAGATCCCCATGGCCGATCCGGGCCTGCACGCTCGGATGCCGGCCCGGCGCCAAGGGCGTGTCGACGGTGATCGCGTCCTGCCAACTGGGGTGCCTCGGGCGCGGCCAGACGTATGCCGCGGTGCCGTCGCGCAGCGTGAGCCGAGTGGAGCCGTCCAGCGGGGCCTGGCTCACTCCGGGCGGGTAGAGGTCGGTGGTCGCGATGATCACGATCACGTCCAGCGGCACCTCTTCGCTGCCCTGATCCAGTCGTGCCTCGAGCAGGATCGTGCCCGCCGCGTAGGTGTAGGGATAGGTCTCCCGGCGGTTCACTGACGGGTCGACCACGGTGATCGGGCCGGTGAGCCCGTGATCGGTCAGCCAGGCGCGCAGCACCGGCTCACAGCTGCTCGCCCTCACGACGCAGCCTCTCGTCGTCCAGGACGGCGAGGCGGCCGGAACGAAGACGGGGGGCGTCGGCGGGGGCGGGGTGTGCGCGTCGAGCCAGAACGAGCCGGCGGTCAGCGCGGCCACCGTGGCGGCGACGCTGCCGGTCCGCTTGGCGCGCACCTGCCTCCGATGCCGACGTGCCTGGCGGACGATCGCTCCGGCGCTGCGGACGGCGACGGGCTCCCACGCGGCATACTCCTGCTGCCAAAGCAGCACGTCCGCCGAACCGTCCACCGAACCGTCCACCGCATCGTGGATCCCATCACGGTCCACCGCCTCGTGGATCCCATCCGCCGGACCGCGCACCGGTCCGCCCTTGGACCGACCGTTCGGCAGCGACGCGAACGCTTTCCAGTCGGTCACAGTGCTTCCCCTTCCAACTCGGCCAGAGCCGACCGCATCGCGGCCAGTCCGTCATGGGTCAACCGCTTGACGTTGCCGGTCGAGCAGCCCATAGCTGCGGCGACCTCCTCGACGCTCATCCCCTCGAGATGACGCAGCACGACGGCGGCTCGCTGACGCGCTGGCAGGGCGTGCAACGCCGGCAGAATGGTCAGCCGCGCCTCGAGCGGACCCCAGTCGTCGACCGGCCCGCCCGGCATACCGTCGGCGGCGCCCACCCCCGACGCAGCGAACAGGTCGATCTCCTCGACGGCGACCAACCGGTCCCGCCGCCACCACCGACGCTGCTCGTCGAAGAGCCGGTTGACCAACACCCTGCGCGCGTAGGCATACCGGTCGTCGGCGGCCCGAACCCGCGGCCACGACCGCAGCAACGACTCGGCGGTTGCCTGCACGAGATCCTCGGCCCGGCGGGCGTCGCGACAGGTGGCCAGGGCCACCCGATGCAGTCGCGGCAGGACGTCGGTGACGAACTGCTCGAAACCGGAGTCGCTCACATCACCACAGAGTGCCCACCTGCCGGATCGGTTGTGTCAGCTCGACGACCGCGGGTGTCCGGCGGCCCGGCGCTGACCATGCGACGTCATCGCTCCGTCACGGCTCGGGGTGCAGCACCGGCTTGAGGCGGTCGAGCACCCCGGCGTCCTCGATGGTGGCCGGCACGGCTGGGGTGTGTCCGTCGGCGATCTCGCGCATCGTCTTGCGCAGGATCTTGCCGGAGCGGGTCTTGGGCAGGGCGCCCACGATGTCGACCTGGCGCAATGCCGCGACCGCACCGACCTCGTCACGCACCCGCTGCACGAGTTCGGTCTTGATCCGCTCACCGTCGGCGGCGGCATCGACACCGGACTTCAACACGACCAGTGCCCGCGGGATCTGCCCCTTGAAGTCGTCGGCGACGCCGATGACCGCGCATTCGGCGACCGACTGATGCCCGGCCAGGGCGGCCTCGATCGACCCGGTGGACAACCGGTGACCGGCGACGTTGAGCACGTCGTCGGTGCGGCCCATCACGTAGATGTAACCGTCCGCGTCGATGAAGCCGCCGTCGCCGGTGAGGTAGTAGCCGGGGTAGGCCGACAGATACGACGACACATAGCGCTCGTCGTCGTGCCACAGCGTTGGGAAGGTGCCCGGGGGCAACGGCAACTTGATCGCGATGGCGCCCTCCTCGCCGGCCGGCATCTGCTGACCGGCTGGGTCGAGCACCTGCACGTCGTAGCCGGGGACGGCGACCGACGGCGAGCCGGCCTTGATGGGCAGGAACTCCAGGCCCTTGCAGTTGGCCGCGATGGGCCAGCCGGTCTCGGTCTGCCACCAGTTGTCGATGACCGGCTTGCCGAGCTTGTCGGTCGCCCACTGATACGTGTCCGGGTCAAGCCGCTCGCCGGCGAGGAAGAGGGTGCGGAAGCCGGACAGGTCGTAGTCGGCGAGCTTGGAGGCCTGCGGGTCCTCCTTCTTGATGGCGCGGAAGGCGGTCGGTGCGGTGAACATCGTCACGGCCCCGTATTCGGACAGGATGCGCCAGAAGGCCCCGGCGTCGGGGGTGCCGACCGGTTTGCCCTCGTAGACGATCGTCGTCGCGCCGGTGAGCAGTGGCGCGTAGACGATGTAGGAGTGCCCGACGACCCAGCCGACGTCGGAGGCGGTGAACATCGTCTCGCCCGGGGCGACGTCGTAGATGTTGCGCATCGACCACCGCAACGCGACCGCGTGCCCGCCGTTGTCGCGGTAGATGCCCTTGGGCTTACCGGTCGTGCCGGAGGTGTAGAGGATGTACAGCGGGTCGGTGGACTGCACCTCGACGCAGTCGGCGCCAGCGTCGGCAGCCGGTGACGCGATGAACTGCTGCCAGTCCACCCAGCCCTCCAGCAGCTCCGCGGGGTGAGCGTCACGCTGCAGCAACACGACTCGCTCGGGCTTGTGCTCGGAGCGGGCGATGCCCTCGGCGAGGAACGGCTGATAGGGCACGACCCGGCTCGGCTCGATGCCGCATGACGCGGTGAGCACGATCTTCGGCTTGGCGTCGTCGACCCGCGCGGACACCTCGGCCGGCGCGAACCCCCCGAAGACGACCGAATGGATGGCCCCGATCCGCGCGCAGGCGAGCATCGCGAAGACCGCCTCGGGCACCATCGGCATGTAGACCAGCACCCGGTCGCCCTTGCTGACCCCGGCGCCCACCAGCGCACCCGCGAGGCGACGGACCTCGGCGAGCGCCGCGGCATACGTGTAGGAGCGTTTCGTGCCGGTGACTGGCGAGTCGTAGTGGATCGCGACCTGCTCGCCGCGGCCGCCGGCGACATGCCGGTCCAGCGCGTTGAAGCAGGTGTTGAGGGTGCCGTCGGGGAACCACCGGTAGAACGGCGGGTTCGAGGAGTCCAGCACGCGGGTCGGTGGGGTGATCCAGTCGATGTCCTTGGCCGCCTCGCCCCAGAACGCCTCCGGGTCGGCCAGGCTCGCGGCATAGGTCTGCGTGTAGGCGCCAGTGCTCATGGGTGCAGACTCTGCCTGGTATGCCGCTCGCCCGCCACCGCCCGCCGCCGCGGGGTCCACTCAGCGCGCGTGACGCTGCGCCGAACGGTCGTGCTGCCGGTGGAGGGTCTGGCAGCATCTCTGCCGTGGAGATCGACCGGCTCGAGACGCTGCGGGCGCTGCTCGACGAGCAGTCGGCACGCGACGATCAGCTGGACGGCGTCGAGCCGACGGGCCGGCGGGGCCTGGCCGGGCTGCGACTGCAGGATCTGGATCTGCACGCCGTCGAGGATCGGCTGCTCGCGCGCACCGACGTGCACGGCCTCGTCGTGCTCGGGGGGCGGCTCTCCCCGGCCCTGAGCCTGCATCTCGTGCAGCACGGGGCGATCGTCTTCCCCACCGACCCCGACGCGCCGTTGGACGTCTACCGAGCGCGGCTCTACACCGCGGCGGAGCTGTACGCCGGTCTCGACGGCCCACACGGCTACGCGGGTACGCCCGACGGAAGGGCCTATCAGTGGACGTTGGAGCATCCGACCGGGGCCGACGCCTACGTGGCGATGCTGCGTGCCATCCACGACGAGTCGCTCACCGACGCCCTCGACGATGCCCTCACCGGCCAGCATGTCGCCGGGGTCATGGGCGGGCATGCGGCGCAACGCGGCAGCGACGTGTATGCCGCGGCCGCCCGCCTCGGTCACACCCTCGCCGAAGCGGGCCTCGTCGTCGCGACCGGCGGCGGGCCCGGCGCGATGGAGGCGGCCAATCTCGGCGCCTACGCACCGGACGAGGCCGCCCTGGCCCGGGCCCTCGGGTGGCTGGCGCAGGTGCCCGGCTACCGGCCCGACCTCGCCCATTGGGCGCACGCCGGGCTGAGCACCCGGGCCCGGTTGGGTCAGTGGGCCGAGGGTGATCCCTTACGCTCGGTGGGGATGCCGACCTGGTTCTACGGGCACGAGCCGCCGAACGTCTTCGGCCAGGGCATCGCGAAGTACTTCTCCAACGCCCTGCGCGAGGACGGGTTGGTGTCCCGCTGCTCGGCGGGGATCGTCGTGCTTCCCGGTGCTGCGGGCACCGTCCAGGAGGTCTTCCAGATCGCGACCCGCCTCTACTACGGTCGCTGCCCGGGTGCCACGCCGCCGCCGCTCGTGCTCGTCGGGCACGACTGCTGGACCAGGCTCCTGCCGGCCTGGCCGCTGCTGCGGGCGCTCGGCGCCGGCCGGCCGATGGGCGGCGCGCTGCACCTCGTGGGCTCCGTTGAGGAGGCTGCGGCGGTGCTGCTGGGCTGACCGTGCTGCTGGGCTGACCGGGCTGCTGGGCTGACCGGGCTGTCAGAGCGCTCCCGGCTCAACCGCCCTCGGCGACCGCCGCGCGCGCCGCGAAGAAGGCTGCGACACAGGCCCGCACGTCGTCCTCGGAGTGCGCGGCCGACAACTGCACCCGGATGCGGGCCTTGCCCTTGGGCACCACCGGGTAGGAGAACGGGATGACGTAGACACCCTGGTCGAGCATGTGGTCGGCGATCCGGCCGGCCAACCGGGCTCCGTCCTCGCCGGGGAACATCACCGGGGTGATCGGGTGCGGTGGCACGCCGTCGGGCAGGTCTGCGGTCGCCACCAGCTCGAACCCTGCGTCCGTCATCAGCTGCCGGAAGAGGGCCGTGTTGTGCTGCAACGTCTTTCGCGCCTCACCCGAACTCGACACAAGGTCGAGAGCGGCCAGTGAACCGGCGACCACAGCCGGCGCGACCGAGTTGGAGAACAGATACGGCCGGGAGCGTTGGCGCAGCAGGTCGACGATCTCCTGGTGGGCGCTGACATAGCCGCCGGAGGCACCGCCGAGAGCCTTGCCGAGGGTGCCGGTGCGGATGTCGATGCGCTCGGCCACCCCGAACAGCTCGGGTGTGCCACGTCCACCGTCGCCGACGAAACCGACCGCGTGCGAGTCGTCGACGAGCACCATCGCGGCATACTCCTCGGCGAGGTCACAGATGCCCGGCAGCGGCGCGTAGGAGCCGTCCATGGAGAAGACCCCGTCGGTGACGACGACGAGCCGGCGGGCGCCGGCGGCGCGAGCGGCCTGCAACTGCACGCGCAGGTCGGCGAGGTCGGCGTTGCGGTAGCGGTAGCGCATCGCCTTGCTGAGCCGGATGCCGTCGATGATCGAGGCGTGGTTGAGCTCGTCGGAGACGATCGCATCCCCTTCGCCGAAGAGCACCTCGAAGACGCCCCCGTTGGCGTCGAAACACGAGGAGTAGAGGATCGTCGCGTCGGCCTGCAGGAACTGCGACAGCCGCTCCTCGAGCTCGGTGTGCTGGGTCTGCGTGCCACAGATGAAGCGCACCGACGCCATCCCGAAACCCCACTCGTCCAAGGCCTTCCGCGCCGCGTCGACGACCGCGGGGTGGTCGGCCAGCCCGAGGTAGTTGTTCGCGCAGAAGTTGAGCGACGGCCCCGAGCCGGTCTGCACGTGCGCCGATTGTGCGCTCGTGAGCGCCCGCTCATTCTTGTAGAGGCCGGCGTCCCGGATCTCCTGCAGCGTCTGCGCCAACTCGGCCTGGACCGACCCGTACACGTTGACTCCTTCGTCTGGTCACCTTCGGTGGGCACGCTACCGGAGGCGCGCGGCATACCCCACCGTATGCCGCGTCAGCGCCCTGCCGCCTCAGCAGCCCAGTGCCGCCTCAGCCCACGACCCGGCGGATCGCTCGCTCGAGGGCCTCGGTGGGCTGCGGGTCGCGACCGAACGTCACGCTGTGGATGATCACCCCGTCGACGAGGGCGACGAGCAACTCGGCGCGTAGCCGCGGCTCGGGCACATCGAGCCGGTCGAGCATCACGGTCATCATCTCGATGAGGGACACGTGCCCCGTGGCGGTCAGCTCGGGGTGGGCAAGGGTGAGCTCGAGCCGAGCCCGGACCACCTCCGCCCCGGTCGCCACCTGCAGGCGGACGTACTCACCGAACCGCTGGGCAAGCTCGTCGACCGATTCCGGCGCCGCCAACGGCCCCAGCGACGTCCACAATCCGGCGTCGTGGGCCACGATCCGGTCGACCACCGCCTGCACGAGCGCCCGATAGTCCGCGAAGGTCGCCGCTGCCGTGCCCGGGCTCACTCCCGCACGCGCATCGACCTCGTCGAAGGTCAGCGCCGACACTCCGCCGCCGGCCAACGCGCCCAGGCCGACCCCGGCCAACCGTTCAGGTGTCGTCATGAGGGGCCCCTGTCAGCGCTCGGCGAGCAGGCGCGCCAGGCCCCGTTCGAAGGACTCGGCGTCGAAGGACTCGTCGGCCCGGACGGTCAGATGGTGGGTCATCGTCCCGGAGACGAGATCGACGACGAGCCGAGCCTTGGTGGCCGGCTCCTTCACCCCGAGCACGTCGAGGACGACGACCGCGACCTCGAGGATGGCCTGGTGCCCGGCCGCGGCCCGCTTCGGCTCGCCGACGAACAACTCCAGGCGTGCGCGCCCGGCCACCGGCTGGGTGGTCAGGCCCAACTCGACCCACCGGGCCATCCGCTGGGCGAACTCGGCCGTGGACTTTGGCGTGAGATCCCCGACCTGGGTCCACAGCATTCCGTCGATGGCGACCAACTGGGTGACCACGGCGCCGACCAGGTCATCACGGTCGGGATAGTGCACCGCGCTCGCGCCGTCGGGCAGATCGGCCTCGGCGTCCACGGCCGCGTGGGTGAGACCGCCGATACCCCGCCCAGCGAGCACCCGAACCGCGGCCTCGTTGATCGCGGTTCGCGTCTCGCCGTCCCCCAGCGTCCCACCCTTTGACACAAGCGCTTACTGTATGCCGTCGCGACACCGAGCGTGCCGGAACGCTCGATGACTAGTCCGAACGACGCCCGGTCTGGTCACAACGGCTCATTCAGCTCCAGTCCATGACGACCTTTCCGCAGTCCCCGGATCGGGCCGCGGCGAACGCGTCCGCCCACTGCGCTGCAGGGAAGCGGTGGGTGATGACCGACGACACGGCCGCGCGCAGGACGGTCGAGGTGGCCAGCATCGAGGACATCAGGTACCAGGTCTCGTACATCTCGCGCCCGTAGATGCCCTTGAGGGTGATCATGTGCGTGATGACCCGGCCCCAATCGATGGGATACGGGTCCTTGGGCAGGCCGAGCATGGCGACCTTGGCGCCGTGGTTGAGGTTGGCGAGCATCTCGTCCACCGCCGACGGTGCACCCGACATCTCCAACCCGATGTCGAAGCCCTCACGCATGCCCAGTTCACGTTGCGCGTCCTTGACCCGGGTGTGCCCGACGTTGACGACGAGGTCGGCACCGGCGGCCTTCGCCAGCCCGAGGCGATAGTCCGAGACGTCGGTGACGACGACGTGCTTGGCTCCGGCATGCCGGGCGATCGCCGCGGCCATCACCCCGATCGGGCCGGCCCCCGTGATCAACACGTCCTCCCCGAGCAGCGGCCACTGCAGCGCGGTGTGCGTCGCGTTGCCGAGCGGGTCGAAGATCGCGCCGAGATCGGGATCGATGCTCGCCGGTTGCCGCCAGGCGTTGGTCGCCGGGATGACGACGTAATCGGCGAAGGCGCCGTCGCGGTTGACCCCGACGCCCTTGGTGTTGATGCACACGTGCCGCCGTCCGGCCTTGCAGTTGCGACAGTGCCCGCACACCACGTGCCCTTCGCCGGACACCCGATCACCGATGCTCAGCCCAGAGCTGGCCGGCACGTCGGAGCCGATCTCGACGATCTCCCCGTAGAACTCGTGTCCGATGATCATCGGTGCGTGCACCGTCGCGGCGGCCCAGTCGTCCCACTGCTCCAGATGCAGGTCGGTGCCGCACAGTCCGGCCCGCAGCACCCGGATCTTCACGTCGAGCGACCCGCAGTCGGGCTCGGGCCGATCGACGAGCTCCAGGCCCGGGCCGGCGGTCAGCTTGGTGAGGGCACGCATGTCGCGATCGGTCCTTCCCGCGGGTATGCCGCGCGGGTGGCGACGCGGCATACCAAACCTAGCGAGTACTACCGAGGACTGGCCGCCAACTGCCCGCACGCACCGTCGATCTCGCGGCCGCGGGTGTCGCGCACCGTGGTCGGCACGCCGCGGGCACGCAGCCGTTGCACGAACTGTTCCTGCACGCCGGGTCGTGAGGCGGTCCAGCGCGAGCCGGGGGTCGGGTTGAGCGGGATCGGGTTGACGTGCACCCAACTGGCCCCGCCGCGACCACCCCGCGCGACCAGCAGATCTCCCAACAGGTCGGCGCGCCAGGCCTGGTCGTTGACGTCGCGGATCAGGGCGTACTCGATGGACACCCGCCGGCCGGTCGCCTCGTAGTACCGGTATGCCGCGTCCAGCGCCTGCGCGACCGGCCAGCGGGTGTTGACCGGGACGAGTTCGTCGCGCAGCGCGTCGTCCGGGGCGTGCAGCGACAGCGCCAGGGTGACCGGGAGGCCCTCACCGGCGAGCCGGTCGATGGCCGGCACCAACCCGACCGTCGACATGGTCAGCCCGCGGGCCGACATGCCCAGTCCGTCGGGTGTCGGGCGGTGAGGCGGCGGATCGCCCCCACGGCCCGGGAGTAGTTGGCCAGTGCCTCGCCCATGCCCATGAAGACGACGTTGGAGACCCGCAGCGGCGCCTCGCGCTCGGGCGCGTCGCCACCGGGCAGCCGGCCGTGGCGCAGCATCCGCGCCGCGGCGACGACCTGCTCGACGATCTCCGCGGTGGACAGGTTGCGGGTCAGCCCGCCCTGCCCGGTGGCACAGAACGGGCAGTTCATCCCGCAGCCGGCCTGACTCGACACACAAATCGTCACCCGGTCCGGGTAGCGCATGAGCACCGACTCTACGAGCGCCCCGTCGTGCAGCCGCCACACCGATTTCACCGTGCGCCCGCCGTCGGCGACCAGTTCGGTGACCGGGGTGAGCAGGGTCGGCAGGTGCTCGGCGACGAGTCGGTCCCGGTGCGCCTTGGGCAGGTCGGACATCCGCTCGGGGTCGGTGACGAGCCGCTCGAAGTAGTGCACGGACAGCTGCTTGGCCCGGTATGCCGCGTGCCCATCCTCGCGCAGCGCGGTGGCCCGCTCATCGGGGGCCAGGTCGGCCAGGTGCCGGGGCGGGCGGCGCGCGTCGGCGCGCTGCGGTGCGCGCAACGTGAAGCGTTCGGGGGTCAGGCGGTCGCCGGGAGCGTCGGGCATGGTGTCTCAGTGTTGCGCAGGACGCGACGAAGGGCCGCATCGGCGTCGGTCGTGCCAGCCGATGCGGCCCTTCATTCGTGCCCACCGCGAGCGATCGGCCTGGTCCGTATGGTGTGCGAGGGGGTTGTTCGCCCTACGCACCAGGCAGTGCTCTTGGTGAGGCAACGGCCGGCTCTCCCTTCCGACCGCTGCCGTCCATCCGGTTCGTCTTTCCGGAGGGTCCCCCCCAGGGACACCCTCCGGAAAGACGAACCGAGTTCTCGGCCGAGTCCGTGGGTCCGGCGCCGGTGCCCCTGCGTGGCCAGCGTGCCGTTCCCGTCGTGCTCGGTCGAGTGGTAGACGGGGCACCCGCGCCCGCATGACAGATGTTTCGACAATTTCTTGAGGAAATTTCCGGGCCCGGCTCGGTGGCGGGTCAGCTCGGCTCAGCTCGGTGCGACTCAGCTGGGCGGCGGCACCAACGCCGCGAGCACCGCCCAGACGACCGGGGCGGTCGCGACGAGGGAGTCCAGCCGGTCCATGAACCCACCGTGACCGGGCAGGAAGGAGGACATGTCCTTGATCCCGAGGTCCCGTTTGAGGCTGGACTCGAGCAGGTCACCGAGGGTGGCCGCGGCCGCCACGAGCACCCCGAGCAGCACCCCGATCCACGCCGGCGCATGCAGCCCGTAGCTGACGCAGGCGACCCCCACGACGACACAGCCGAGCATCGACCCGGCGAAGCCCTCCCACGACTTCTTGGGGCTGATCGTCGGAGCCATCGGGTGGCGACCGGCGAGCACGCCCACGGCATACCCGCCGATGTCACTCGCGACGGTGACGCACACGAACGTGAAGGACCGCCACGCGCCGTCCGGCGCGGCGAGCAGCAGCATCGCGAAGCCGGCCAACAACGAAGGGTATGCCGCGACGAGGAACCCGCCGGTGACGTCCGCCGCGGCGCCGTCGACGCTCTCGGACCCGCGCCACATCATGATCAGCGCGCAGGAGAGCATGAAGGCGACGGCCAGGGCCTCGCCACCGGCGAAGTAGGCGCTGATGAGCATGCCGGCGCAGCCGAGCACCGCCGGGAAGACCGGCACTCGGACGCCCGAGCGGCGCATCGCGTGGGTGAGCTCCCAGACGCCGATGCAGACCGCCGTCGTGGCGACGAACAGGAACAGTTCCTTGTGCCAGAAGTGCGAGACGATGATGAGGCCGCCCAGCAGCACGCCAACGCCGATGGCGGCCGGGAGATTACGGCCGGCGCGGGATGGGCGATCGGGACGGGCGTCGCGCCGGCTGACCGGAGCCGGCGACGACTCGCCGCTCTCCCCCAACAGGTCGGAGATCGTCGGTGGCGGGTTCGGCTCGCTCATCGGGGGCGCTCAGCGCTGGGTCGCTCGGGTCAGACCTCGAGCAACTCGGCTTCCTTGCCCTTGAGCAAGTGATCGACCGAGTCGACGTACTTCTTCGTGAGGTGCTCGAGCTCCTTCTCGGCCCGGGCACCGTCGTCCTCGCCGACCTCGCCGTCCTTGATGAGATGGTCCAGCTCGGTCTTGGCCTTGCGCCGGATGTTACGGATGGCGACCCGGGCCTCCTCGGCCTTGTGGTGCGCCAGCTTGATGTAGTCGCGGCGCCGCTCCTGGGTGAGCATCGGCAGGATGCACCGGATGACCTGGCCGTCGTTGCTCGGGTTGACCCCGAGGTCGCTGTCCCGGATCGCCTTCTCGATGGCGTGCATGGACTTGGCGTCGAACGGTTTGATGAGGATGGTCCGGGCCTCCGGCGTGGTGAAGGAGGCCAACTGCTGCATCGGGGTCGGCGACCCGTAGTACTCGACGAGCAGTTTGTTGAACATCGCCGGCGTGGCCCGGCCCGTGCGGATACCGGCGAAATCCTCCTTGGCGACCTCGACGGCCTTGTCCATCTTCTCCTCGGCCTCGAAGAGGGTCTCGTCGATCATCGGGTCTGCCACTCCTTGGGCTCAGCCAGCGGTCACCAGTGTGCCGATCTTCTCACCTCGTAGCGCCCGGGTGATATTCCCTTCGCCCTCCATGCCGAAGACGAGCATCTCCAGCCCGTTCTCGGCGCACAACGCGAACGCCGCGGCGTCGAGGATCTTCAGGCCTTGGGCGAGCGCGTCGGCGAAGGTGAGGGCGTCGATCTTCGTCGCGGTCGGGTCGGTCTTGGGGTCGGCGGTGTAGACCCCGTCGACGCCGCTCTTGGCGAAGAGCAACTGGGCGCAGTGCGTCTCCAGGGCGCGTTGCGCGCTGACCGTGTCGGTGGAGAAGAACGGCATACCGGCACCGGCCCCGAAGATGACGACCCGGCCCTTCTCCATGTGCCGGATCGCCCGGCGCGGGATGTAGGCCTCGGCGACCTGGCCCATCGTGATCGCCGTCTGCACCCGGGTGTCGACCCCGATCTGCTCCAGAAAGTCTTGCAGCGCAAGGCAGTTCATGACGGTGCCGAGCATGCCCATGTAGTCGGCCCGGGCCCGGTCCATGCCCTTCTGCTGCAACTCGGCGCCGCGGAAGAAGTTGCCACCGCCGACGACGATGCACACCTGCACACCCTCGCGCACCGCGACGGCGACCTGCTCGGCGATGCCCCGCACCACGATCGGGTCCAGCCCGATCGCGCCGCCGCCGAAGACCTCACCGGAGAGCTTGAGTAGGACCCGCCGGTATGCCGGTGGGCCGGCCTCGGTGCTCGTCGGGCTCGTGGACATGGGTGTGCTCCTTCGATCGTGGCGGTGGCTCGATCTTGGCACAGGCCCGCCCCGGGCGCGGCCCGATGTCCGGGCGCGAGAACACGCGACAGGTGCGGGGGTGACCTGCGACACTCGACGCCACCGCCCGCGCAGATGCCCGCCTCGCCCCTCATCGCCCCTCGCCCCACGGAGCGTTCGTGACCAGACCCGCCCGACCAGCCAGCGTCGACGACGCCACCGAGCCCGACGAGGTCCTCGAGGACCCCGTGCTCGCCGCGGCGCTGCAGCGGTATGCCACGGAGCACTCGGTGCCGCTGGAGCAGGTGCGCACCCAGGCCCGCGGGCATCTCGGGGAGATGCTCGCCTCACACGGCGAGCGGGCCACGTCGACCTGGCATCGGTTCGGGTCGTGGATGCTGCGCGCCCACGACGTGCTCGTCGACGAGGAGGTCCTGGTCCGGCTTCGGGAGCTGGATCGCCAGCACAGCCTCGCGCTCGTCTTCTCGCACCGGTCCTACCTCGACGGCTGGGTGTTGCCGCTGACGCTGGCGGCCCGCCGTTTCTCCCCGACCTTCACCTTCGGCGGTGCCAACCTCGACCTGCCCCTGATCGGGCAGCTCGCCAGTCACACCGGGGTCATCTTCATCCGCCGGTCGACCGCCGACGTGCCGATCTACCGGCTCGCGTTGCGGGGCTACATCTCCTACCTGGTGCGCCACAAAGCCAACCTCGCGTGGTCGATCGAGGGTGGCCGGACCCGCACCGGCAAGCTGCGCCCCCCGGTGCACGGGATCCTGCGGTACGTGACGGACGCCGCGCAGGCGGCCGGCCCGCAGGCCCCCGACGTGCTGCTCGTGCCGATCGCGATCGTGTACGACCAGTTGCACGAGGTGGGGCGGATGACCGCCGAAGCCAAGGGCGGGCGCAAACGGCCAGAGGATTTCCGCTGGTTGGTCTCCTTCGCCCGCTCCCAGCAGCGCCGGCTCGGCCGCGCCTATCTCACCGTCGGTGAACCGATCGCGTTGCGGGAGCGGACCGCCGCGCTGCAGGCCGAGGGCAACGACACGACCCGGGTCGTCGAGCGGCTCGCCCTCGACGTGAGCCACCGGATCAACCGGGCGACGCCCGTCACGGTGACCGCCATCGTCTGCCTGGCGTTGCTGGGCGCCGACCGGGCACTCACCTTCGACCGGGTCCTGGACACGGTGTCGCCGCTGGCGCGGTACATCGCCGAGCGCCGCTGGCCGGTCGCCGGCGCGGCCACCCTCACCGACCGTTCGACGATCCGGCGCGCGCTGCAGGAGTTGGTCGCTTCGAACGTGCTCAGTTGTCACGACTCCGGCACCGAGCCGGTGTGGCGGATCGCCCCCGACCAACACCTCGTCGCCGCCTTCTACCGCAACACGGTCATCCACATCCTCGTCGAGCGGGCCATCGGCGAGGTCGCCCTGCTGGCCGCTGCTGGTGCACCCGCTGACGCCCGGTCGCCGGCCAGCACGGCCCCGGAGCAGCAGGGCCGCGCCGAGCCGGCCGTGGAACTGGGCTGGGAGCAGGCGCTGCAGTTGCGTGACCTGCTGAAGTTCGAGTTCTTCTTCCCCTCCCGCGAGGAGTTCCGCGACGACCTGCTCGCGGAGTGGGCCCTGCTCGCTCCGGACACCGACGGCCGACTCACCGGAGCACAAGCCCAGCACCTGCTCACTCAGGCCAGACCGCATCTGGCCCACCTCGTGCTGCGCCCGTTCCTGGACGCCTATCACGTGGTCGCAGATCGGCTCGTCGCGGCCGGTGGCGCACCGCTGGACGCGAGCGCCCAGCAGGCCCTGCTCACCGACGCCCTGGGGGTCGGGCAACAGTGGGAGCTACAGCGGCGCATCGCGAGCGCCGAATCGGTGTCTCTCGAGTTGTTCCGCACCTGTCTCAAACTGGCGGCTCACCGCGGGTTGCTCACCCGGCCCGCCGATGCGCCGGCGGACCCTGGCGGCGAGGGCGACCTCGCGGCCCGACGACGCGCCTTCCGCGACGAGATCGCCGCCGTCGTCGCACGATTGGAAGAGATCGCCGAGCTGGCCCGGCGTGCGACCGAGGAGCGACATGGCACTGGCTGACCATCTCAAGAAGCTCGACGCAGGACCCCGCGGCCCGCAGGTGGGCGCCTTCTTCGACCTCGACGGCACCCTTGTCGCCGGGTTCACTGCGAACGCCTTCTTCACCGATCAGGTGAAACGCCGCCAGATCGGGGTCCTGGAGGCCGCCAAGACGATCGCCGCCGCCGTCGACGGCACCTACCTCGGCGGCGACCCGCTCAAGGGCGGCGACAAGGCGTTCGCCGCCGTGGCCGGCCAGACCGAGGACACCCTGGCCGACCTCGGCGAGCGCCTGTTCGTCCAGAAGATCGCCCGGACCATCCGGCGCGAAGCCCGCGAAGTCGTCAAGGCCCATCAACGGCTCGGGCACACCGTGGTCATCTCCTCGGCCGCCACGGCATACCAGGTTCGCCCAGTCGCCCGCGATCTCGGGATCGAACACCTCGTGTGTACCGAGTTGGAGGTCGACGAGGAGGGTGTGCTCACCGGGGCGGTCCGTGGTCGGATGCGCTGGGGCCGGGAGAAGGCCGCCGGGGTGCGGGCCTTCGCCCGCGAGCACGAGGTCGACCTGCGGGTCAGCTACGGCTACGGTAACGGTGTCGAGGACATCGACTTCCTCGCCACGGTCGGAAACCCGATCGCGCTCAGCCCTGACCCCGGGTTACGCCGTGCCGCAGGCCGATTCGGCTGGCCCGTGCTCGATCTGCGGGACCCCCTGACCGGCGACGTGGTGAGTGCCGCCCGCACCGCCGCGGCCCTGGGCGGGATGAACGCCGGTGCGCTGACCGGCTTCGCGCTCGGGGTGGCCACCGGCAGCCGCAGCCGCGGCCGGCGCACTGCGGTGGCGTTGGCCTGTGAGGCGGCGCTGCGGGTCGCCGGTGTCGACGTGCGGGTCATCGGCGCACAGCACCTCGACTCGGCCCGGCCGGCCGTCGTCGTCGCGAATCACCAGAGCGCCATCGACCCGGTCGTCGTCGCGTCGTTGCTCGGCGGCGACTTCACCGTCGTGGCCAAGCAGGAGGCGCGGTGGGACCCGCGGGCGATCCTCGGCTCGGTGCTGTTGGACCCGGCATACATCGACCGCAGCGACTCCGCCCAGGCCCGCGCGACCCTCGACGGGGTCGCCGACCGGATCCGCGGGGGCACCTCGCTGCTGATCTTCCCGGAAGGCACCCGATCGGCGACCCCACGGCTGGGCCCGTTCCGGCGCGGCGCCTTCCACCTGGCCGTGCAGGCCGGCGTGCCCGTGCTGCCCATCGTGCTGCGCAACACCGGAGAGCGATTGCCGAGGCACAGCAAGGTGATCCGGCCCGGCGTCGTGCAGGTGTGCGTCCTGCCGCCGGTGACCGACTGGACCACGGAGACGATGAAGGGCCAGATCACCGCCCTCCATGCGGCCTTCGAGGACACCTTGGCCCATTGGCCGACCGGCGAGCCGCATGTCAGGGGCGGAGCCGACGTGAGTGAGAACGGGAAGCCATGAGCGACTCAGCGCGCGAGCGCAACGAACGGGCCTGGGCGCAGGCGACCCGGTGGGGCCGGGCCGAGAAGATGTCCGAGTTGGAGGCCACGATGTGGCGCTCCGAGCGGCACCCGCAGCAGTCCTCGACGATCGCCACCCTGCTCATCCTGGACCGGGCCCCCGCGTGGAACCGGCTCGTCGCCGCGCACGAATGGGCGATCTCGCTGGTCCCGCGGGCCACCCAGCGGGTCATCGAGCCGCTGCTGCCCACCGGGCCACCGGCCTGGGCGACCGACCGGCATTTCACCCTCGGCTACCACCTGCGCCGGCTGCAGCTCGGCCCACGCCACTCAGACGCCGACCTGTTGGAGCTGGTCGAGTCCCTCGTGCTCACCCCCTTCGACCGGACCCGGCCGTTGTGGGAGGCAACTCTCATCGAGGGGCTCACCGGCAAGCGCGCGGCATACCTGCTCAAGGTGCACCACTCGCTCACCGACGGCCTCGGCGCGGTGCAGTTGTTGTCGGCCATCCAGAGCCGCACCCGGGCCCACACCGCGGACAAGCCGGTCGGGCCCGGCCCGCAGGGCGAATCGCCGGATCGGATCGGGGTGACCGTCGACGGTGCCCTCGACGTCGTGCGCGAAGTGCCGGGGTTGGTCGTCGACGGTGTCGCGGCGGCCCGGCACGCGGTCGCCGACCCCACCGGTCTGGCCGGGGAAGCACTGCGTTTCGCGGCGTCCTTGCGCCGCGTGGTCTCACCCCCACCCGCCCCACCGTCGCCGTTGTTCACCAAACGCAACGGTCGGCGTTGGTTGCTGCGCACCCTGGAATGCCGCTTCGCCGACCTGCGGGCCGCCGGCAAGGCGGCCGGCGGCTCGGTCAACGATGCTTACCTCGCGGCGCTGCTCGGGGGGCTGCGTCGCTACCACGAGGCGCACGGCGTCGAGCTGGACGACCTGCCGGTCACCGTGCCGGTGTCGCTGCGCCGATCCGACGACCCGATGGGCGGCAATGCCTTCGCAGGGGCGATGTTCGCGGCACCGATGGGCACCGCCGACCCGGCCGACCGGATCGCCGCGATCCGCGGCGCGATCCTGTCGCAGCTCAACGAGCCGGCCCTGGACTCCTTCTCCGTGGTCACCCCGATCGTCAATCGGCTGCCCTCCACCGTCGGCGCCGCCGTGCTGCGCCTCGGCGGGCGCACCGACCTGTCGGCATCCAACGTGCCCGGGCTCACCGAGCGGGTCTACATGGCCGGGGCCGAGGTGATCCGGGCCTATCCGTTCGGGCCGCTGCCCCGGGTGGCGATCATGGCGGTGATGCTCTCGCACGTCGGCACGTGCTGCATCGGGCTGACCATCGACGCTGCCGCCGTGACCGACATCGACGTGCTCATGGACTGCCTCAGCGCCGGGCTCGACGAGGTGCTCGCCCTGGCGGCGCCGGACTGACCCGGCCCCGGACGCAGCTATGCCGCCCGCTCGGGTGAGCGGGCGGCATACCGAATGCTGGGGTCAGTTGCCGACCCGGAAGCGGGCGAAGGCGGTGGCCTGCGCGCCGGCCTCCTTGAGCACCTGCGTGACGGTCTTCTTCTGGTCCTTGGCGAAGGCCTGGTCGAGCAGGACGTTCTCCTTGAAGAAGCCGTTGACCCGGCCCTCGATGATCTTGGGCAACGCGGCCTCGGGCTTGCCCTCCTCGCGGGCGGTGGCCTCGGCCAGCCGCCGCTCGTTGGCCACCGTGTCGGCCGGCACGTCCTCGCGGGACAGCACCGTCGGCGAGAACGCGGCGATGTGCATCGCGACGTCGTGGGCGACGGTCTCGTCGCCGCCGCTGGTGGCCAGCAGCACGCCGATCTGCGGGGGCAGGTCCTTGTTCGTGCGGTGCAGGTAGGCCGTGACGTGCTCGCCACTGACCTGGGCGACCCGGCGCACGACGATCCGCTCGCCGGTGGCCGCGTTGCCCTCTTCGAGCAGGGCCTGGACGGTACGCCCGTCCGGCAGCGTGCTGGCCACGAGCGCGTCGGCGTCGGTGGCGCCGGTGGCGACGGCCTGGGCCAGCACCTGCTCGGCGAGGGCGACGAAGCGCTCGCCCTTGGCGACGAAGTCGGTCTCGCAGTTCACCTCGACGAGGGTGCCCTTGCCGCCGTCGGCCGCGGCAGCGACCAGGCCGTTGGAGGTGGAGCGGCCCTCGCGCTTGGTCACGCCCTTGAGGCCCTTGATCCGCAGGATCTCGGCAGCCTTGGCCATGTCGCCGTCGGCCTCTTCGAGAGCCTTCTTGACGTCGAGCATGCCGGCGGCGGTCTGCTCACGCAGCGCCTTGATGTCTGCGGCGGTGAAGTTCGCCATCTCTACTCTTTCGTTCGCGTGGGGGTGTCAGGTCGGTGCGGCTTGGGTGCGAGCGCGACGTGGGTGCGAGCTCAGGCCTGGTCGGCGTCGGCGTCCGACTCTGCCGACTCGGTC
>WBZP01002000.1_pt1 | contig 24113 bp, 17 predicted proteins | sample 5204301 | NCBI WGS metagenome assembly WBZP01 (sample SAMN12412401, study PRJNA552823) | activated sludge metagenome | isolation source: activated sludge from nitrification reactor of wastewater treatment plant... | place: USA: Pennsylvania | collected 2017 | reverse complement strand
CGTCAAAGTAAACAGTTTCTCTCGCATCGTCGGCTCACGAACAGGCTGCTCATCGCACTATCCTACCATACACGAAGATGCAGATGGCAGGGTGTCGATTGGGACAAACCCTTTTCCGGTGAGTATAGTTGTCGCAACCGATATGCTTGATCTGGCTACCTTCCTCGGTCTTACGCGCGACCTGCTGGGCAAAGTGCCAGCGGCCTTGTATTTCCATGAGAACCAGCTCACCTACCCACTACCAGCCGGGCGGCAGCGCGATCTCGCCTTTCCCTGGGTTAACTACACCGGCGCGCTCGTGGCCGATGCCGTGTTCTTCAATTCGGCGTTTCATCGGCAGGTATTTTTAGATGCCCTGCCCGGGCTGCCGGGCCGCTACTACGATTACCAGGAGCTTGATCTGATCGATACGATTGCCGCGAAGTCGCAGGTATTGCCGCCGGGTATCGATCTGGCGCGCCTCGATGAACCAGGCGCGGATCGTGCCGTACCATTGCCAAGGCCCCATACTCCCCCGGTCATTCTCTGGAATAGTCGCTGGGAGTACGACAAAGGGCCAGATATGTTTTTTGCGGCGCTGCGCGAGCTGGAATCGCGTGGGCGTGATTTTCGGGTGGTGGCGCTGGGCGAGCATATTGATCCGAACGAGCCGAATTTCATGGCGGCGCGGGCCTGGCTAGGCGAGCGTGTGCTGGCGTGGGGCTATGCCGATGCGGCAGAATACCGTGCGTGGCTATGGCAGGCCGATATTGTGGTGAGCTGCGCGGTGCAAGAGTTTTTTGGCATTAGTGTGGTTGAGGCGCTGTACTGCGGCTGTATGCCGATTCTTCCGCGCCGCCTGAGCTACCCCGAGCTACTCCCCGAGCGCTACCATGCGCGCTGCTTATACAATGATCAGGCGGATTTGGTGGCCCAGCTGGCGGCAGCGATGGATATGCTGCCCGCCCCCGCCACCGATTTCCGCACCATTGCGGCGCGCTACGATTGGCGCGTGCTGGCCCCCGAGTACGATGCGCGGTTTGAACGAGCGGCGGTGCGCTCGTAAGCTGCTTGGGCATGGATCGCCTGTGGTACAATGCGCGCCGATCACCGTGTTTTGTTTGAAGGAGCCGCGATGCTCATCGCCAAGTGTCTGCGCCCGGTGCTGTTGCTGCTGGTTGGTGGCATATTGCTTGCCGCTTGTGGTGGAACGCCTGGTGCACCTGCGCCTACCGCTGTTGCGCAGCCTCTCCCTACTGTCGTGCCTACTCTTGCGCCAACGTCCGCGCCTGCTGCTACCGCTCCGCCCACGGCTGCGCCAACGAGCGAGCCACAACCTACTGCAACGCAAGTGCCAGCCACTGGCGCACCCGGCCTGGCGCGCGGCAGCGTGCAACAGCGCCCGATTATTGTAATGATCGATAATCACCCCGATGCCTACCCGCAGAGCGGGCTTGACCATGCAGCAGTGGTGTTTGAAGCCTTGGCCGAGTTTGGGGTTACGCGCTTTATGGCAGTGCTGGTGCCGGGCATCACCCCCGAGGTGGCGAAAATCGGCCCGGTGCGCAGCACACGCCTGTATTTTGCGCAGTGGGCGATGGGCTTTCACGCGCTGTATGCGCATGCAGGCGGTTCGCCGCAAGGGCTTGAGCTGGTAGAAAGCACCAGTGAGCTGGTGAATCTCGATGCTTTACAAAAGGGTAAGGGCGGCTATTTCACCCGGTCGAGCGACCGGGTTGCGCCACACAATCTGTATACCAGCAGCGCCCAGCTGGCTAAGGCTGCCACCGACTTGGGTGTTGCTGATTTCACCGACCCTACGATTGGCTTCGTATTCAAGGCCGATACCGCCGGGAACTTGCGCCCTCAGGCACAGCAGTTGAATTATTATTTTCTGTATAAAGAAGATGATGCTGGCTGGCTGTACGACCACGATACCAATGGCTACTTACGCTTGCGCCGTGACAAGGCCGCGCGCGATGCCGAAAGCGGCAAACAGCTGTGGACGAAAAACGTCGTGGTGATGGAGGTGGCCGAGCAGCGCATCGATGGCGACCCCAAGGGTCGGATCGAGCAAGAGGTCGTAGGTACGGGGCGCGCCCGGGTTTTCAGCGATGGCATCGAGCGCGAGGTGACATGGCGTAAAGCCTCTGCTGCCGGGCCGCTGGGCTTTTACGCTGCCGATGGCAGCGAGGTGCGCTTTAATGCCGGGCCGGTGTGGATTGCCGCTGTGCCCTCGTTAGATAATTTGACCGTCAAGTAGCGCCACGGGCCTGGGTATTTTTGCCGCTTCGTCCTTTACCCGGCGGTTGACCGGCGACACCCGACTACCGACCACCAAGTATGCTGCGTGGTCAGTGGTCGGGCGTCGGTCATTCTATATGCTATAGCTCGCGCCGACCCTCAAGCGCCGAGCCTAATGTCGAGGGATCAGCCCATTCAAGATCGCCGCCGGTGGGCAAGCCGCGTGCCAGGCGTGTTACCTTTACGCCCAGCGGGGCGAGGGCACGGTGCAGGTGGAACGAAGTCGCCTCACCTTCCAGGTTGGGGTTCGTCGCCAGCAACACTTCGTCGATCTGCTCGGTGCGCACCCGGTCTACCAGCTCATCGAAGCGAATATCCTCGCGGTTCATGCCTTCGAGCGGGGCAATGCGCCCGTGCAGCACATGGTACACCCCACGCCATGTGCTGGTACGCTCAATTGCTAGCACATCGAGCGGCTCTTCCACTACGCAAATGCGCGCCTGATCGCGCGATGGGTTGCTACAGATCATGCACGGGTCGGTTACCGTGATGTTGAAGCAGCGCGAACAGAAGCGCACATTATCCTTCAGGCTTGCGAGCGCCTCGGCCAGCGCGTGGGCCTGCTCATCGGGCGCGCGCAACAGGAAGAATACGAGCCGCGACGCCGTTTTCGGGCCAATGCCGGGCAGGCGGCTGAATTCTTCCATCAGCCGCGCTACGGGTTCGATCAGCCCGGATTGTTCGAAGACATTCGTCATGGGTGAATTAGAACAGCCCTGGCATCTTCATGCCTTGTGTGAGCGGCCCCATACGCTTTTCGGCCAGCGCCTGGGCTTTGGTATTGGCGTCTTTGATCGCCGTTACAATCAAGTCTTGCAGGGTGTCAACATCATCGGGATCGATAACTTCGGGCGCAATTTTAATCGCCTGAATTTCGCGGTGCCCGTTCATCGTGACACTGACATAGCTGCCAGCATTACCCTCAACGGTTTCGTTGCCTAGTTCTTCCTGAATTTTAGCCATTTGCTTTTGCATTTGCTGGGCCATTTGCTGAAGCTGGCGCGGGTTCATACCTGTCTCCTTAATGTTGCTCGATATCGATTATGTCGGCGTCGAAGATATTGATCGCGGCTTTGACGTGTGGATCTTTACGGCTATTGCGAATCTGCTCGCGCCGCATGTTAGGGCTTTCACGGTTCTGGGCCTCGGCCACACAGCTGATGTGGTAGTTCGTCCCCATATGTTTGCTCAGCACCGTCTCAATCAGGCGGCGCGGGGTGGGCTGCTCGATCTTTTTCACCTGCCATTCGTTCTTCACTTCGAACACGATCAGGTCGTCTTTCACGTCGATGGGCTTGACGCCGCCGCTGCTGGTGAGCAATACGAACAGTGTCCGGTCGCGTGCCTTGATACCCTGTAATACGTCATCCCACACGCCTTCAACCTGTTCGAGCAGCGCAGCGGCGGCGTTATCCGACGCGATTGCGCCCATGTCGGGTGCAGCAGCTGTGGGTGGCGCTGGCACCGCGCGGGTTTCGGCAACGAATGCCGGTTCGTCGGGTGCTTCAGACACATACGCCTCAATCGGCGGCTCGGGTAGCGGCGGCGCTGGTTCAGGCGTGCTACGGCTGGGTGAAGTGTAGCTTTCGGTTGGCGGCTCGGATGTGCGCTGCACTGGCGGCTCGGGAATTGTTACTGGCCGGGTGGTAGGCGGCACGCTCGGGCGCACCGGGGGCGTTGGTGCGGTGCTGCGTGGCTGTGGCGCAATTCGCGGTGCGGCATGGGCCGTTGGTGCGGGCGCCGCCAGCGCCTCGACGACGGCTAGCTCTAGGGGCAGCTGCCCATATGCGCTGGTGCGCAGCTGCTGATCAAGCCCGCTAAACAGCTTGACCCAGGCCAGTAGCGCGCCCAAGTCGGCAGCCGCGCTCTCCTGGCGTAGCAGCGCTAGATCATCTTCGGTTGTGTCGAGCAGGGCCGGGTCGCCGCCTGCTTTCATGAGCATCAGGGCGCGCAGCCGCTCAACGATCTCACGCGTGAATTGGCGTAAATCGGCCCCTTGCTCGGCGACGTCATGCAACGCGCGCAAGGCTGCGCTCAGGTCGCTTGCAATCAGCGCATCGACCAGTGCGGTCACTTCCTGCGCCTCGCTCGCGCCCAGTAACCCGCGTACCTGCGCCAGGGTAATCGTGCCACTGCCATATGCCATCAGCTGGTCGAGCACGCTCAGGGCATCGCGCATGCTGCCGGTAGCGGCGCGGGCAATCGCCTCGGCCACACCCGGTTCAAGCATAATTTGCTCGGTGTTCGCAATCGCATGTACGTGTGTGGCCGTTGCGCTGACGGTGTGGCGGCTAAAAGTGAACCGCTGGCAGCGCGAGAGGATCGTCGCCGGCACTTTATGATTCTCAGTCGTAGCAAGAATAAACAGTGCGTGACCAGGCGGTTCTTCTAAGGTCTTTAATAGTGCATTGAAGGCTGCGGTTGAGAGCATGTGCACTTCGTCGATGATATACACCTTATACGCGCCGCTGGTAGGCCGAAACTGTACCCGTTCGATGATCTCGCGCGCGTCTTCCACGCTGGTGTGCGAGGCCGCGTCCATCTCAATCACATCGACCGCGCGCCCCTCGGCAATTGCCTGGCACGATTCGCATATACCGCATGGTCGTTGGCTTATGGGCGCGGTGCAATTCACCGCCTTAGCCAGCAAACGCGCAACCGTCGTTTTGCCTACTCCGCGCGGCCCGGTGAACAAATACGCATGCGCAATTCGCCCTTCGGCAATCGCATTGCGGAGGGTTTGAACAATATGTTCCTGGCCGATCAGCTCGCCAAAGGTTTGCGAGCGATAGCGGCGATAGAGTGCCTGGGAGACCATGTGTGCTCTCTCGGGTGCATTTGCACCGGGCATTATACCCCACGGCACTAGCCCCCGCAAGCACAGATTTGCGAATGTAGGAGTTGTTTACGCAAGTGCCGAAATCGGCCATCCGCCAGTTGAAAGCCTACCGCTCTATGGTACAATCGCAGTTATAAATAATGGTATGGGTTGTGTGAATGCCCCTACCAGATGCGCAATGGAGCACCAGTATGGAATATGAGACAATACTGTTTGAGCGCGATGGAGCGGTAGCAGTTATTACGATTAATCGCCCTAAGGTACTGAACGCCCTGAGCCAGGCGACTATCGCTGATCTCGCGTCAGCACTACGTGTGGTTGAAGATGATGCTGATCTGCGGGTAGCAATTGTAACGGGCGCAGGCGAAAAGGCATTTGTGGCCGGGGCCGATATTAATGAGCTGCGCGCCCTGCCAAGTGCCGACGCCGCCCGTCAGCTTTCTGAGCGCGGCCACCAGCTGGGATTGTGCATTGCTCAAATGCGCAAGATTGTCATTGCCGCGGTGAATGGCTTTGCACTGGGCGGTGGCTGCGAGCTGGCTATGAGTTGTGATCTCCGCATCGCTGCGGATAGCGCCAAGTTCGGCCAGCCCGAAATTAACCTGGGCATCATTGCCGGGTGGGGCGGTACCCAGCGGCTCACGCGCCTGGCTGGCCCCGGTATGTCCAAGCTACTAAACCTGACCGGCGATCTGATCAGTGCCGACGAGGCGCTGCGTATTGGGCTGGTTGAGCGTGTTGTGCCTGCCGCTGAACTGCGCGATACTACACGTGCCCTGGCGCAGCAGATTGCGAGCAAGGCCCCACTGGCAGTCGCAGCGATTAAGCAGGCAGTGAATCGTGGGCACGATATGGCGCTGGCTGATGCTTGTATGTATGAGGCGGCCCTGTTTGGCACAATTGTACAAAGCGAGGATGCGAAAGAAGGTACTGGCGCATTTCTTGAAAAGCGCAAACCAACCTGGCAAGGGCGCTAGCCAGCGCATGCTACATATGCGCGCTCCTTGCTGATCGAGCTGTAGCCTGGGCTTGCGGCCAAGCCTCATCGTACTCGAACGTGATATATGTCCATACTATCCCCCTATGCTTGCTGAAAGGACATCCGTATGGCTGGGCCTGCTATGGCCGCCCGTTCTTTGCCCGCTAACGATCGACGTGAGATTTTTGGCTGGATCATGTATGACTGGGCGAACTCTGCATTTAGCACCACGGTAGTGGCGGCGCTCCTTGGCCCCTACCTCACCGCGCTGGCGCAAAGTGCAGTCGGCGAAAATGGCACAATATTTAGTCTTGGGCCGCTGGCTGTAACGGCGAAATCACTCTTTCCGTATACGACCTCGTTGTCGGTTTTCTTACAGGTATTTCTACTGCCCATCCTGGGCGCAATCGCCGATTACTCGCACCTGAAGAAGCGCTTGATGGCAGTGTTTTGCTTTATTGGCGCGGCTGCCACCACGTTGTTTTTCTTCGTCACAGGCGATTTGTACCTGTTTGGCGCACTGCTCTTCCTCATTGCGAATTTGAGCTTTGGCGCATCGATCGTCTTATATAATGCCTTTCTCCCTGAGATTTGCACTGCTGATCAAACCGATAAAGTATCGAGCCGAGGCTTTGCGCTAGGCTACCTGGGCGGGGGATTGCTGCTGGCTGCAAACCTGGTGCTGGTTTTGCTTGGCCCGAAAATGGGTATTTCGACCAGTATGGCGGTGCGCATTTCGCTGGCATCGGCCGGGCTGTGGTGGGGGCTATTTTCGCTGTTGAGCTTCTCACGGCTGCGTACACGCGGGCCAGCGCGGCAACTGCCAGCCGGGCAAACCTACCTGACGATTGGGTTTACCGAGCTTGGCGCAACCTTCCGTGAACTCGTTCGGCTACCCTACACAGTGCGCTACCTCTTAGGGTACTTGTTTTATAACGATGGCATTCAAACGGTGATTAGTCTGGCGTCGGTATTTCTAGCGCAAGAACTCTTCGTAGCGAAGGGGCTCAGCAACGATGACGCGCAATCGTTTTTGTTAGGGGTGGTGTTGCTGGTGCAGTTTATGGCCTTTGCCGGGGCGCTACTGTTCGAGCGTATTTCTGCCTGGGTAGGCACCAAGCGCGCAATTATGAGTTCACTGGTGATCTGGTCGGGCGTGGTGATTTTTGCCTATGGCTTTTTGCAAACCACGACGCAAGCCTGGGGTATGAGCACGGTAATTGCGCTGGTGCTGGGCGGCTCGCAGGCGCTGTCGCGGTCGCTGTTTGCGCGCATGATTCCACCTGGCCGCGAAGCCTCGTTCTTTGGTATTTACGAGATTTCTGAGCGCGGTACCTCGTGGATCGGGCCACTGATCTTTGGCGCGGTTGTGGCATCTACCAATTCGTATCGGCAGGCGATTCTGTCGCTGATTGCGCTATTTATTGTTGGAATAATAGTGCTTGCACTTACCGATACCGACCGTGCAATCCGCGATGCACACCAGCCACTTGTAGCAGAAAAAGCGCCGGAGCCAGCATCCACGTCTGGCTCGTAATCTGGGCGCTGATGAGGTTCTGGGGTGGCGATGCCACCCCAGAATTTTTTGTTTAGGTGTAAGCGCTACGGGTAATGGTTGAGCTACGTGTGCGCTAAGCATAAAAATAGGCGGCGTGGAGAATGTCATTCTCTACGCCGCCGAGTGTTGGTGATATTTAATCGTTGTGTGTAGTTGTTCCGCGCGGAACAACTACACACAACGAAAATAAAGAGCACCGCCAACTGCGTAAGTCCTAATTTATTGTGATTGCGCTGCGCCAACTATCGCTAGAATAATCGCGCCAAAGAAGAGGCAGCAGCCTAATATAATGACCAAGATCGGGATGGCGATGACACCTGCAGCTTTGCCCGGGCTTAAGTTCATACCCGATTGTACGCTGAGCCAGCTCAGGTACAGGTTATACAGCCCCACAATCAGCCCGATAATCCCACCGATGGCCGCCACTGGCCCAATTGAAATAACGCCGATTAGGCCGCGCAGAACCGCAATTGGTGCCCAGAAGAGCGCGATATCGTAGGCTAGCTCGCCGAATGCGCCGGTGCCACCGAATAGACGGCCCAGCAGGTACACGAGCCCCGTCCAGATGAAGAAGGCGATCAGGGTGACAAATAGCCCACCAATGATTGCACCTGTGACGCTCTGCCCGCCCATCAGCGCGGTGGCGAACGGCGGCAGCGGCTGCCCATTGAGGCGACTTTGCAGGTCGCGCAGCTGCTGCTCAAGATATGGGCGGTTGAGCATAAAACTAATGACGCCCAGAATTGCGCTAATGACAGTGCTTATGGCGACATAGATTGTAGCCCAGCCCAGGTCGTTGCGCTCGTGCTCTTCAAAGGTGGGAACCGAGGGATGCAGCAACACGGCTCGGCTAGCATTCAGCATCTGCTGGAACATGAAACTCTCCCTTTCACTGGTATTCGACTTGTCTGTATATGGTACGAGATTCCCAGCCGAGAGTTGCATTGCGTAGCGACGCCGGCCCAAGCCACACACTACTTACTTCGCAGGGTTTTATTTTGCTGGTTTCGCCAGGCTGGCGCGATATTCTTGCAGCTCAGTCAGGCGGGCCTTGCTCATCGCGTCGAGCGTTTCGTGCCAGGTATCGCGGTAGCCTCTGAGAATATCGACCAACACCTCGCTAACAGCCAGGTTGCGGAACCATTTTTTATTCGCGGGAATGATATACCATGGCGCGATATCGGTGCTACAGCGCGTCAGCGCATCTTCGTATGCTTCCATATAGGCATCCCAGTACCCGCGCTCGCGCCAGTCGCCCGCCGAAAGCTTCCATGCCTTGGTGACATCCTGCTCGCGCTCAAGCAGCCGCTTCTCCTGCTCGTCCTGGCTAATATGGAGGAATGCCTTGATAATAATCGTGCCGCTGGCCGCCAGCAGCGCCTCAAACTGGTTGATCTGCTCATAGCGCGCTTTCCACACGTCTTTCGACACCAGTTCGTGAACGCGAACTACTAATACGTCTTCGTAGTGCGAACGATTGAACACGCCAAATTCGCCTTTGCGCGGTGTCACTTTGTGTATCCGCCAGAGGAAATCGTGTGCTAGCTCTTCTTCGGTGGGCACTTTGAACGACTCGACACGCACGCCCTGAGGGTTAAGGTTGAGCAGAACGCTGCGGATGGTGCCATCTTTGCCGCTGGTGTCCATGCCTTGTAATACCAGCAGCACGCTATGTTTTCCAGCAGCGTACAGCTCTTCTTGCATCAGATCGAGTTCGGCGTTGAGCTTGGCAAAGCGCTTTTTGCCTTCGTCTTTGTTCAGACCATCATCTGCATTCGGGCTGTAATCGCCAAGCTTGGCCTTTTTGCCAGGGGTTACTTTATGGGCGTATGGCATACATCCTCCATATTTCATGCTTAGAATTACTGTTGCTCCCGACCGCCTAGAGCGCGGAAAGCACTTTACCGACGCGCAGAACCTCTTCTTCGGTGTTGTAGAAGTGTGGCGCAATTCGCACGCCCCTGCCACGCGGAATGCAGATAATCCCGGCCGCTTCGAGCTTGGCGCAAGCCGCCACCGGGTTGGCCACCTCGGGAATGACAATGCCTGAGCGGTGCTCGGGTGCGGTGCTCGCCGAAAGGGTAAAGCCGCGCTCTTGAAGATCGCCAATCGCAACGCCTGCCAGCATTAGTACGCGCTCGGCCACATGCTCGATCCCGGCTTCCTGAATCATTTCCAGGCTGGCGCGCACACCATACATCCCCAGCATATTCTGCGAGCCAAGATTGAAGCGCTCGGCGGTAGGCAGCGGCGTGAAGTTATAATCGAGGAAATTCCAAGGATCGACTGTGCTGGCCGCGCCAACATACGCGCCGGGTACCAGCTGATCAAGAATTTCGCGGCGCACATACATGAATCCGCCGCCAATTGGCCCGAGCAGCCACTTCTGCGAGCCTGCCGCCAGGAAATCGACATTTGCCGCCTGCACATCGAAGGGGAGCGCGCCAAGCGATTGGATGCCGTCGACGACGAAGAAAATGCCGCGCTCTTTGCAGATCTGCCCAACCGCCACCAGAGCGTTGCGGAAGCCTGTGGCAAAGACGACCGTACTCATCGCAATCACGCGCGTGTGGCTGTCGATGCGCGACACCAGCACATCGAGATCGAGGCCGCCATTGCGCGCAGGTACAAACTTGGTGAGCACGCCACGATGTGCCAGGTTCATCCACGGGTAGATATTGGCTGGGTAATCGCCATCGAGCACCAGTACATTATCGCCGGGGCGCAGCGGCAGGCTCAGCGCCGCCGTGTTGATTCCAGCAGCGGTGTTGGGCATTAGCACGATTTCGTCAATCGAGCGTGCGTTCACTAAGGTGGCGAAGCGCTGGCGCAGGTCGTTTAGCGTAGTGGTAGTTTCGTCGCGGAATTCGTTTAGCGAGAACATCAGGCATTGCTCGTTGAAAGCGTTCATTGCCGCAACAGCGCGCGTATTCAGCGGTGACACACCAGCGTGATTGAACACTGCCAGGCGTTTAGCGATGGGAAACAGCTCGCGGTATGGGGTTGGGTCGAGCATGATCGGTTCCTTTCAACAGCGCACATATGCTTTGGGGGGCGTCTTAGGCGGCGTACTGGGCGGGCCGAGGCGGCGTGCGACACAGAACGCCCATGGCTTTGGTAAGGCCAATAATACCACAAGAATAATGAGAAAGTGTTTTCATTTGGCGGTACTTTTGTATCATCGTGTTCCGCGCTTGGCGCGAAGCGCCAAGCGCGGAACACAAAAAAGAAAGCAATTCCTTGCTGCTGCATGGCCCGCACAAGCAGCGGCCTGAGGTAACAAACCTCAGGCCGCGCGCTTCAGCGAGAGTATATATTAGCTACGATGATTGTTTGGTAGGTGGTGCCGGAGGAGTAGGCGGGGTGGCAGGTCGTTTATCCTGACCTTCGCCAACCCATTGCGTGGCGCTAAACTCGCCAGTATCCTGGCGTGGTGAGGTCGTAGGGGTATCGGGTATCAGCTGCCCACTCGTCCACGTCTCGCCGGAGTCGTTTACTGGCCCCTGGCCTGCACCAACCCACTGGCTGGCACTATACTTACCCGTATCCTGGCGCGGGCCATTGCCCTGGCCTTCGCCCACAAATTCGCCACTCGTCCAGCTCCTGGTGGGCGTACCCGTAACATCCTGTTGAGAGGATGTTGCTGCTTCCTCGGCGGCTTGTTCAACCCGCTTACCCGTCGTGTCATACAGCGCAAGCCGTGGCGGGGTGGGCAGAGAAGGCGCAGCAGTGGGTGCAACCGTGTCGCGTACTGTGCTCGCGCCATCTTCGTTCAGCAGGCGCTGCACTTCGGCCACATCTTCATCGCGCGCTTTCACCGCTACAAGCGTTTTCCCATTGTTAACCTCATCCTCATAGCCGCGCGCATCTTCATCGGGGATGCCGCTCAAATCGATCAGTGCCGCAGAAATACCGCCTACCACGGCGCCAGTTACAGCGCCAGTGAGCGCGGCAAACAGCGCACCGCCAGCAATGAATGGCCCAACTCCGGGAATAAGCAGTGCAGTTAACCCCACCATGCCGCCCCATACTGCGCCTACTGCTGCGCCTTCACCCGCCGATACGTCTTCACCGTTCGCAGCAGCGCCCTCGGTGTTTTTGGAAATAATCGATACATCTTCGAGCATCAGCGGCCCATCGCGCAACCGCTCCATTGCGCGTCGCGCCGACATCGAATCATCAAATACACCAATGATGGTATTCATCACGCTCTCCTTATGATCTTCCAGGCCAGTGGTCCTATAGAAACACTAGCAATGATCGTGCCATATATTGGGTGTGCATTGTTTGACAAAGCACGTGCGCTTGCCTAGAATGCCCAATAGCTTCTGCGCCAAGCAAACCAACAGCTAGCCGTATACGTAGCATAGATACCGCTATAATAAGGAGGAATAGGAAAACTATGACAACCGAACGAGCAAACGCCTTCGATTTCTGGGGGCCACGCACTCTGATTGGTCCGGCCCTGAGCGTAGGTGACCGCGCCCCGGTGTTTACGCTGACTGGCTTGAAGGACGAGGCGATTCATAACGACAAGTTTGCGGGCAAGCCCCTGGTGATTAGCGTCATTCCGTCAATTGATACCGGGGTGTGCTCGAAGCAAACCCGCCGGTTTAACGAAGAGGCTGCTCGCCTGGGCGATCATGTGTCTATCCTCACCGTCAGCGCCGACTTGCCGTTTGCTCAGGCGCGCTGGTGCGGGGCCGAAGGAATCAACAATGTCGTGATGGGCTCTGACTATAAGGATATGAACTTTGGTGACGCCTATGGCACGCATATTAAGGATCTGCGCTGGGAAAGCCGCGCGGTGTTCGTCGTCGATGCGAACGGTACGATTCGCTATGCTGAGTATGTGCCGGTGGGCGGCCAGGAACCAAACTACGATGCTGCGCTAAGCACCCTCAAAACGCTGTTGTAGCGCGTTATTGTTTATAACCTTTGTGCGAAGTGTGTTGATATTGCGGCGCGGCCACTGGTCGTGCCGCAATTGTTGGGGTATGTATGGATGCGTTCCTCTGGCCCGATACGGTTGGCGTAAGTGCGGCCGGGCAGCTGAGTATCGGCGGTTGCGAGCTGGCAGCGCTGGCACGCGAGTTTGGCACACCGCTCTACCTGCTCGATGAAGCCACCTTCCGCGCGCAATGCCGCACCTACCGTAGCGCTCTGGCGCGCCATTACCCTGGCACAGGCCAGGTACACTACGCGGGCAAGGCGCTACTCAACACCGCAGTTGCCCAGCTTGCTACCAGCGAGGGGCTGGGGCTGGATGTGGTATCGGGCGGCGAGCTATTTGTGGCGCTGCGTGCAGGCGTACCGGCCACGCATATTCATTTGCACGGCAATGCCAAGCCCCGCGCCGAGCTTGAACAAGCGCTTGCGGTGGGCATCGGGAAGATCATGGTCGACTCGTTGGATGAGTTAGAACTGCTTGCGCAGCTGACCGCCGGATGCGCGCAGCCCCAGCCGATTATGCTCCGCCTCACCCCGGACATTGCCGCCAACACCCACGCACATATCGAAACTGGCCGTGCTACCTCAAAATTCGGTTTCGCGCTCGACATGCTGGATGCCGCTGCAACGCGCATTGCTGCCGCACCAGGGCTACAGCTGGTTGGCCTGCATGCGCATATTGGCTCGCAAATCTTTCAGCAAACCCCATTTGAACAAACTATTGCCGTGCTGCTCGATTGTGCTGCCCAGCTCCGCGAACGCCATAACCTGCCGATTAGCCAGCTTAGCCCGGGCGGTGGCCTGGGCGTGCCCTATACCAGCGACCAGCCCCTGCCCGATGCCGAAGCATATATTGCGGCGTTGGCTCGGGCTGTGGTGGCGGGCTGCACCGCGCGTGGCCTACCATTGCCCGCCCTGGTGATTGAGCCTGGGCGCTCGATTGTGGCGCGCGCTGGTGTGGCGCTGTACGAAATTATTGCTACCAAGCCAATCCCGCTAGCGGAAGGATATGCATCGGCGACGCGCTACCTGCACATCGACGGCGGTATGGCCGACAATATTCGCCCGGCGCTGTATGGCGCGCGCTATACCGCTATGCTGGCTAACCGCGCCAATGCGCCCGAAACCGAGCTAGTTCATATTGCTGGCCGCTACTGCGAGTCGGGCGATGTGCTGCTGCGCGATGTACGGCTGCCGCCTGCCGCGCCCGGCGACTTGCTGGCGGTAGCGGTTGCTGGCGCCTATACTCTGAGCATGGCCAGTGCTTATAATCTGGTTCCACGCCCGGCGCTGGTGCTGGTTGCGGAAGGCCGGGCGCGGCTCATCCAGCGACGCGAAACCTATGCCGATCTGGTCGCGCGCGATTTGCCGCTCGTATAACCCTCACCAACGGCAAAGGCGCAGCGGCTACACCGCCACGCCCTTTCCGGCACGCAAGTATTCTACGTATAACGTCAGGCTATGGCGCAGCCAGGGTCATTTGCCGCACGTCCACCACCTCGGCCTGTGGGTATGGCGCATTATGGTGGTGTAGAATGAGTAGCTTAGCCCCGCTGCGCGCTGCCAGTATATCACTGCGCGCCTGCCCGGTAATCGCCCCGCCGTTCACATCGAGGAAGATTGGGCGCGGTGCAATCGGCGTGCTGAAGATGAAGTTGCTGGTATTAATCGGCGCAATCCCTGGGTTCAGAATATCGTAGAACAGTTCACCGGGCCGCGTACCGCAAGCGGTCACCGGGGCAGCATCGGCTGCGGGCACGCGGTCGAGCACTTGCTTAAAGCCATTTGCGGCGCGCGCGCGGGTTTCAACCCGGTAGCAGAAACTGCTGGGGGCCGGGCCTTTAGGGCCATTCGGGTTTGCCGGGTCGAGCGGCATGCCCAGGTCAGCAGCCTTCACCCGCTGGAACATAACTGCAGTATTGAATGGCGCCAGGTTAATACTGGATTGGATCGGGGCCGCAAACGAACCCCAGAAAATAAACTGGTTGTTAGGTATTGGCGTACCGTCGGCTGCCAGCGGGTAGAGCACATTGATAAACACATCGTTGGCTGGGCCACCGGTAAGCTCCCCCTGGTTTCCATTTACCAATAGGTAATCATCGCGGCCATCGCGGTTAACGTCGATCCACACCTGATATTCTATTTCGTTTGGTGTTGTCCAGGGCGCATAACTTGCGAGGCCAAAATACACATACGTAAACTGGCTCAGGTCTTGCGTTACCGAATAGCCGCTGGTTACACCAACATATTGCAGATCCGCCGAGCGTAGGGGCGCGGCTAGTGTTGGCACCATCGGGCTGGTGGCCTCCAGCTCAAAAGCGCTTGCCAGTGGGGTGCGCGGTGTGCCTGGCTGCCCAGGTACATTCACCAGCCCGGTATCCCGCGCACCGGTATTCACAATTGGCAGTGTAAAGCTGCGCGCGCCGGGGCTTACATTCAGCCCGCCATTGGCATGCGCATTCGCCGCAATTGTGGGGAACACGGTGTATGGCACGCTTGCCAGCAGTGCGCTCCCTACCTGAATGCTACTCCGCCCAATGAATACGCGCTGCTCAAAATCACTCAGATCACTGTCATCGTCGTCGTGGCGGCCAGTACCCACAAGCAATGCTTCACCCGCCGCTGCAACAAACGTTTTGCGTATCAGCGCGCGCCCGGTTGCAGGAGTAATGCCAGCCTGGTAGAAGGCGACCTCGTGCTGCCCGGGTGTAAGCGCCGTATATGCGCTTGAACTACCAACTGCCAGGCCGCTCACCTGAAGGATACCATCGAGATACACATCGAGCGGCCCAATATCCCAGCCGGGCTCAGTACGGTTTGCATTTACATAATGAATCAGCGCCTGACCATCGGGCGGTACTATTGTCACGGTATCATCAATTGGCAGCACACCCAGCGCGCCCGGGCGCCCAATCAATGCCAGGGTATAGTCGTGCCCATCTTGTAGTATCACTGGCGCGCTAAACAGCGGGGCAGAATTCGGTGCTGCGCCAACCTGGCGGATTCGCACCACATGCAGGCCTGCGGTTGTCGTAATGTATTCCTGTACCTCGCGTGAGTCGAGCGAGCCATCGAGCAGGGTGTCATCCAGGTAAAAATCGACGCTGCTGAAATGCGCTGCATGGGCTGGGCGCACCCGTACACCGGTGTTGCTGCGTCCGCCAATGACTTGCAGGTACCCGCCATGCTCGGCAAGGTAATGCCGCGGCCAACCATTCTGGGTCGGTGCTGTGCTTGGGTCGGGCGAGAATTCTAGCCCCTGCGGGTCGATTGTGAGCCCAACTGTAGCTTGTACGGTGCTATGCGCTGGCAACCGAATCGCACCTGTGGGAACCTGAACCGTCACCCCAGTTTCGGTAGCAGTTGAGGTTGCCGCCAACGTCACAACCTGATCGCTGGCGCTGGTATTCTCTAAGGTCAGGAGATGCGTGATCTGGGTTGTGGTGGCAACCCAGGGCGCACCGTAGGCCAGGCCGCCATAGGTACCTTCCCCATCATATGCCAGAATATTAATGCTATTCAGGCCGGTGACATTCAGGCGGCCTGCGCCTGCCAGCGAGGGCGGCGCATCAAATGGGGTGGCGCTACTCATCAGCGCCGCTTTAATCTGGGCAGGTGACCAATCGGTATGGATTTGTCGCAACGTCGCCGCTGCGCCAGCCACCTGTGCGGCGGCTCCTGCCGTGCCCGACATCGCTACTGCTGCCGTGCCACTCCCCACCGCTGCCGAAGGCACATTCATGCCTGGCGCAACCATATCGGGCTTAAGGACGCCATTGCCGCGCACCAGCCCGCGCGCCGAATTCCCGCTTACTGCCGCGCCATTATCGGTAGCACCGACGGCAATGGCTAAGCGCGCGCTCGCAGGCGAATTGACTGAGTAGAATGTATTTGCCGTATCACCGGCAGCTACCACTACCACCACACCAGCACGCACAGCATTATCGACGGCGATTGCATCGGGATCGTCGGGGCTACCAAAGGGTGCGCCAAGCGTAATGACCAGCACATCGACATGGTCTGCCGTATTACCATCACCATTCGGGTCGAGGGCGCGGTCGATGGCGGCGCTGAGGAGCGTAGTTGAACCAGTACAGCCAAACACCTTAAAGGCATAGAGCTGTGCCTCGGGGGCCATGCCCGGGCTTACCAGCATAGTTGCTGTATCGGGGGTTGGTGTATATGGCCCCTGGTATGTCGTGCCACTGCTGGTAACACCATATCCGGCCACCAGGCCAGCTACATGCGTACCCTGCCCAAGGTAGGCTGGTGCTGGCATGCCAGCCGGTGTGGTATTGCATTCCAGCGGGTCGGCATCGGGCTGGGGCAGAGCATTTGCGCCCGCAGCACTGGCATCATAGGCATCGCCCGCGAAATCGAAGCCGCCAATGACCTTGGCCGTGGGGAAGCTGCCTGGCTCAATAATCGCAGGATTATTTGCGGTATACGCTGCGGGTGTGCCCGGCCCGCCAAAATCGGCGTGGGTATAGTCAATACCCCGATCAATCAGGCCAATACGCACACCAGCGCCAGTTGCATTCGCAACAATGGCGGCAGTTGCACTACTCGCCGGTGCGCTGGCGGCGCGTATTGCTGCTGGCTGTTTCGGGGGGATAACATGAACACTTGCCACGCCCGGAAGATACGCAAGCTGGCCCAACTGGCTTGCTGGCAACGTGATGGCGATACCATTCAGGGCCAGCCGGGTTTGAAATAGCACATGGGCCTGCAAGCTCGCCAGCTGTTGCACAACCGTCTGCTGTTCGCGCTCGATCTGTGCCGCGCTGGTCGTCGGGTTGCCGCTTCCTAGGGCAGGCCCGGCCAATTCTAGCATCACCGTAACTACCCCATTGGTGGGGGCCATACTTTGTGGTGTATGCAAGCCGCCTGGCTCGGTGTACACCTCGGGCGGGGCACCTGGCTGTGCAAACGAGGCCATTGGCACGAATGCGGCTAGAAGCGTAACACTGAGGTAGGCAAGCAAGAATGTAATTCGTCGGCGCATAATCTTCCCTTCACCCCTACATCTTGGTAGCGAGTGGATATTGTGTGAACATAAACAGGAGTAATCGAAATTTTATTTGATACTCTGTCCCGCGCTCGGCATGGCCATTCACGCTAAAATGCGCTCGCACGAATATTGGGCGCAACCAACCGACCGCGAACAACGGCGATTAGAACGATGCCAAATATCATGTGCGGGCGCAATTAGGTAGCCCTATCATACCATACGCCTGCAAGTAGTAAGATGACGTTTTATTTATATTTACATACAAAACAGTATTCCAAAGCGATCGGCTGATTTTGCATCTATAACAGCTTATTCATCTAGACCAGTAATTTTTCAGCTTTACATCATTAAGCACCAGCAATACATTTGTTACACTAGCATCATAGGCAGCAGAAAGGAGCGTAGTATGGGCAGCGCCCGCCCAATTTGGCGACATACCTCGGTGTTTTTCGTCAGTCAGCTTGTGATTCTTGTGTGCGCCGGGCTCTATCTTGTGCAGTGGAGTTACACCGAAGGTCAGAAGGCGGCAGCTTCGATGGCGCTTCAACAGGACACAACGTCGGCGGCAGCGACCTTTCAAGTACCGGGGGCCACAGAACAAGCTGCTATCGAACCGTCAGCTAGCTTCTGGAACATCGCTGCGATGACACTGAAGCCATTTCTTGGGACAGCATTCCTTATTCTACTGGGCAGCAGCGCCTTATTTTTCGGCTACGAGCTGATTTGTCTCAACCCATCATCCACAGACACGCTCTGACCCCTATCGCCCCGGCGCTACTGCGTATTTAGCCAGTGGCGGCGCGGCCCTCAGGTGAATGGCCGCTGGCTGTTCACCTATTTTGCTGCTAATCTGGCACGCATACGCAACCCCATCAGCCAGGTATATGTAATATCATAGGCGTGGCAACGTTTATTCATGGTGGAACTTTTTTTCACAGTACATGCGTCTTCCCAATGCTAGCGCGTGTCTATGCCTGAACCGCAGCAATGTGGGATGTACCACCAGCTAATCGTAATTTTGGCGAACCTCCCGCACTATTTTCACAGGTGACGCTATGACTGAAGGGCAACTGATTGGGCAAACCCTCGGCCCATTTGAGATTCTTTCGGAGCTGGGGCGCGGCGGCATGGCGATTGTGTATAAGGCCCGCCAGGTAGATTTGCAACGCATCGTTGCGCTTAAGATTTTGCCGCCCGAGCTATCGCGTGATCAAAGCTCTCTGCAACGCTTTCTGCACGAGGCCCGCAGCGCCGCCGCCCTTGAGCATCCACATATTATGCCAATTTATGCAATTGGCCAGGCACAGGGCTTCCACTACATTGCAATGAAGTTTATCGACGGGCGCACGCTGAAAGATATTGCGCAGGAGCAGGGTGCACTCGATCTGCCGCAGACGGCGGCGCTACTTGAACAGGTCGCAAGCGCGCTCGATTATGCCCACGGAAAGGGCATGATTCATCGTGATATTAAGCCCTCGAATATGATGGCTGAGCCGAATGGCTGGGTATATCTCACCGATTTCGGGCTGGCGCGCGGTGGCGAAAGCTCGCAGGGGCTTACCCTCGCAGGCACAGTTATGGGCACGCCCGAGTATATGTCGCCCGAGCAGGCTCAGGGCCTGGCAACCATCGGCCCGGCCACCGATATTTATGCACTGGGCGTCGTGGTGTACGAGATGCTTACCGGCAAGGTGCCGTTTTCAGCCGACACGCCCATGGGGATGTTGATTGCCCGGCTGCAGTACGCGCCGCGCCCGCCGAGCGATTATCGCGGCGATTTACCCTCGGCGGTTGAGGATGTGATCATGCGCGCGCTGGCGCGCCGCCCCGAAGCACGCTATGCCACTGCGGGTGAGCTGGTAGCGGCGCTGAAAGCAGCGGCTGGCCTGGGCACACGCTCGCTTGCGCCCCAGCAGCGCCCGATTAGCCCGGCAATGGGTGTGCCTGCCGCCACCCAGCCAACCAGCCCGGCGTGGGGCATGCCTACTGCTCCGCGACCAGCCAGCCCGGCAGCGGGTATCCCGGCCATTCCTAACCCGCCAAGTCCACCAAGCCTACCCGCCACAACACCGCCGCCGCTGATCGCTGCCCGCCCGGCAACCCCACTGGCGCAACCTGCTGCCGCGTTTGGTAATTTGCCCACTGCCCCCGCAGCGCCAGCGGTGGTCGCGCCCCCAGCACAACGCTCACGGTGGGGTTTGTGGATGGGCCTGGGCGCTGTGGCTCTGCTGCTGGTTATTGGGCTCGGCACGCTGCTGTTCGTCACGCGTGGCCCCGACCCGGCGATTGCTAAGGGGCTACAAGAAGGCAAGGCGGCGATTGCGCAGCCCAATGGCCTCGATCCTGCGATCAGCGCCTACAAACGCGTGCTTAACGCTGCCCCAAATAACATCGAAGCCCACAACCAGCTTTCGCTCATTTATACCTTGCGCGATCAGCCCAAACTGGCCGAAACCGAGGCGCGGGCTGCGCTCGCGGTGGATAGTCGCTCGGCAATGGCAAGCGCACTGCTGGCGGCGGCGCTGAGCAACCAGGAGAAGAATACCGAGGCGCTGACTTCGGCGAACCAGGCCATTCAGCTCGATAGCAGCCTATCGTTTGCGTATAGCACCCGCGCCGAAATTCAGGCGGGCCTGGGGCAAGAGAACTCCGACCCTGATCGCTTCGACGATGCCGAGCACGACGCTGATCAGGGTATTCAGCTTGCTAAAGCCAATGATCCGCTCAGCCAGGCGCTGGCGCATAGCGCACAGGGCTATGTTGCCTACCAGCGCTTTTCGTACACCAATGACACGGACACACTTGACCAGGGCATTGATGCCTTGAAGCAGGCGATCGATATTCAGGGCCAGCTTGCCCTGTTCCATTCCAACCTTGGCTACTTCTACGATGCCCGCGGCAAGCACGACGAAGCCCAGCAGGCGTTTGAACAGGCCCTTACCGTCGATGACCAATACGGCCATACCCATGCGGGCCTGGGCTGGAATCTCTATTACCTCGACGACTATACCGGCGCTTTGAGCGAGTTTGAAAAAGCGCTGGCGATCAATCAAGAAGATATCGACGCCTACCTGGGGAAGAGCGCAGTGTATCAGCAGCAAACAACCCCCGATTTTGATACTGCCGCAAACACCCTGGAGCAAGCTGCCAATATCGCGCCGAGCAACCCGAGCGTGCCTGCGAACCAGGGCTGGTTGCGGCGCGCGCAGGCCAATACGCTTAAAAATGGTAGCGACGAGCAGAAAAAGGCGTATGCCGAGGCCGAACAGCACTTCCGCCAGGCGCTCACCATTAACGAGAAGTTTGTCGATGCGCTCACCGGGCTGGGCTGGGTGCTGCAAGACCAGGGACTGGTCGCCGATGATCAGCAGAAATTCAACGAATCGGTTGAGACGCTGAAAAAGTCGCTCGCTCTGAAAGAACAGCAGCCTTCGGCCAATAACGCGCTCGGCTGGAGCTATTATTCGCTCAAGCGCTACGACGACGCTAAAGACGCATTTCAGCGCGCGATTGATCTGAGTAGTGATTACGCCAACGCCTATTATGGTCTTGGCCGCAGCTTGCAAGAACTCGGCAAAAACGACCAGGCGCGCGCTGCCTACCAGCAAGCCATAAAGTACGGCAGCACCGATGCCCAGAATGCGCTGAGTGCGTTGAAGTAGGGAAACGGGTTTCGCACACAGCACGGCAGCCATACGTGGTGCCGTGCTGTGTTGTTGGCAAAACAGTGGTACAATCGGGCTAATCGCCATTGTACGAGAGGGTTACCGTGCCGCGCCGCACCGCTTCGCCACCTGTAGCCGCACCATTATATGATCCACGCGCGCAATCAATTGTTTTGCCCAGCGCGGCGTTGGGTCTGAACAAGCACCTATTCGTCTATACCCCACCCGATCTGCCGCCGGGTATGCGCGTGCCAGTGCTGTATTTTCTGCGCGGCCACGAGCGCGAATGGATTAACCCTAAGGAAGATGACTCGCGCGGCAGCACGAATGTTATCGATGTCTACCTGCGCCTGCGCGCCGCCGAGCAAATTGCCCCCTTCGTGCTGGTGTTCCCCGGCCTGTCGAGCGACGACAACACGGTGCCGAGTGTGCTGACCAATATGGACGCGCCCGCGCTCGCAGGCAATGCGCCCGGCGTTGGCAGTGGGCGTTTCGCCGATTTCTTCTTCAACGAGCTAATACCCTATATCGACGCGCAGTTCCCTACGTTGGGCGGGCGCGCGCGTGGCTTGGTGGGCTTTTCGCTGGGCGGCGCAATGGCGATCAAGGCCGCAGCGCAGCGCCCCGACCTGTTCGCCAGCGCCAGTGCCTACGATGGCACCTTTCTCTACGCCGTCGATCGCGGGCGGCGAGTACGTGCCACCGATAGCGTCATCCGCAACCCGATGTTCGATGCCGTGTTTGGTGTGCCGCGCAATACCCAGCTGATTGTGCAAAATAGCCCGGCTAACCTTATTCTCCGCGGCGATGCGGCGGCCTTGCGTGGCGTGACATGGATGATCGGCTATGGCCCCGAGCGCCACGAGCCATGGCAGGCTAATTTCTACCGGGGCGAGCACCTGGTAGGCTGCCTAGCCGCGCGCGGGCTGGCGAATGCGCTACCCCACAGTCAGTTCGCCGATGGTGACCATACCTGGCGCACTGCCGATGCCTTTGCCGCGCTCGCGTTGCCGCTCCACGATCGGGCGTTGCGCGCGGCAGGATAAACCCTACGCACTACCCAGGTGCTGCCGCACAAACGCCTGAACCTCGGCATTCTTGTAATAGCTTGAGTGGTCGGTTGCCGTGCGCAGCTGTTGTTCGCGCGTGAATATACGCGAGCCAACATCGATCGCCAGCGCGCTAGCCGTATGCACAACCAGATCATTCGGTTCGCCCATAAATGCCTGCATTGCCAGTGCCGTAAACGCCTGCCGAAAGCCCTGCTGCACTACATCGTTAATCGCGAACGAGGAAGTAATCGCTGCGTAAGGCACCTTCGCCTGCAGCTCGGTAGGGTTGGCGGCATTCAGCTGCTTCAGGAAATCGCCGCCCGGCGTCATCGCCGCAATCCCCGGCAGATCGAAGGTGCTCTGTGCGGCGGCCTTCAGCACGAATTCGAGCAGCTGCGGTGCCCAGAATCCGCTGCCACCGAGCGTACTTAGCCAGCTCCCCAGTGTCAGCCCCACCGACACCAGGCGATCCCAGCGCTCGGGTTCGGCCAGGCGTGTGCCAGCGTGCGGCGAGCCAGCCGTAACCAGGCGGCGCGGCTGTAGCTGCGGCTGCCAATCGGCCAGCTCAATCAGGCTGCGCGCTACTAGCCCGCCACGGCTGTGAGCCACCAGATCGACGTTCAGGCGCAGGTCTTCGGGAATCATTTCAATCAAAGTGCGGGCATTTTCAAGCGGGCTGCGTGTAGCACTCGGGTGATCATAGCCTAGCACCGCATCGTAGTTGGCCGCCAGCGCGGGCACAAACTTTCCTCCTTCGCTGCCCGCTGTTGAGCTGCCAAAGCCGTGAATATAGAGCACTACCCGATGATTGGCACCGGGCGGCAGCAAGGCGCGCCAGCTTTCGGCACCTTCCAGCGGCTGGAAGCCTGCATCGCGCAGCGCATACACGCGCGGCTGTGGCTCGAAGCGGCGCACCGCCGCCAGCAACCCCCGATCGAGCGGGCTACGCAATACCTGCAACACCCGCTTGATGACCACATCGGCGATGGCATCGCCAACCACCTGATCTAACCCCAATGTGCGTGGCCGTGGGTGGGCACCGGGCGCACTACCGCCCGCTACCGGGTGGATGGGGAAGCGCAGCACTGGTGGCGTTTCGTCGCCGAGCGTGCGCGGGCCTGCCGCCACACCGCGCTGCGGCAGCGTGACATCGTAGATGACCCCATCGGGCGTATGCACCTCGTGCAGCAGCACATACACTGCTGCCGCAGTTGGCTGATATTCTAGCGCACCATCGGCAGACTCATCAGCTAATGTCCGCGTGGTGGGCGGTGCCTGAATATCGAGCACAATTGCCGGTTCAGCAGGGGTAAATAGCTGTAGTGGCGCGGTGATGATGGGTGAGGGCGCTTCTTCACCAAGCACCGCTCCCCCTTTGGGTGCCAGCCGAACATCGCCACGCCAGGCTGGCGCGGGCTGAAGCTTCAGCGCAGGCGTGATTGCGATCGGCGGAGAATTGGGCGGAATTGCGGGCATACAAACCTCCTCGTCCACAAACGCTTCGTAGTATGGCCTATTGTACCATTGGGCGAGCAAATGTTTCAGGGGGCCTGGTTACCCAGACCCCCTGAACCAAGAGAAGAGAGGAGAAGGAGATAGCGCGATTATAGCATACCTTTTCCGCTTTGCAAGGGCTTTTTCCTATTGGCCAGGGTCTTTTCATGTATTAACTTTTAGACCGACGAGGGAGAGCGCTCGGCGGACCGAGGCGCCATAATGAGCCAAGGCGGAAGGCACACAGCGCCAGCCCACTCGACGAAACAGATACAGTAGCGC
>WBZP01001999.1_pt1 | contig 24118 bp, 30 predicted proteins | sample 5204301 | NCBI WGS metagenome assembly WBZP01 (sample SAMN12412401, study PRJNA552823) | activated sludge metagenome | isolation source: activated sludge from nitrification reactor of wastewater treatment plant... | place: USA: Pennsylvania | collected 2017 | reverse complement strand
AAGAGGTCCGCGGTTCGATCCCGCGTACCTCCACCAAGTATTGACCCTATCGTCTAGAGGCCTAGGACAATACCCTTTCACGGTATGAACCCGGGTTCGAATCCCGGTGGGGTCGCCAGGAAAATCGACACGCCGCGCCTTGCGTTTGAGGCGCGGCGTTATTGTTTGGGTCCTTCAGACATTTCCATGGGTCATTAGTACGCTTTTGCGCACGGTCTGCAAGGAGGACCTGCGATCGACAGCGTGGAGTTATACCCGCAATTGCCTGGGCTGACGGTGCCCTGGACGGTGCAGCAAGTCGAACTGGATCCGGGGAACAAGCATGTTGAAGTTCATGTTGGTGGACACCCGGGTGAACAGCGTTTTGCCTGCTCCGACTGCGGACGCGAGCTTGGGGTCCATGACCACCTCGCTGAACGCGCTTGGCGCCGCCTCGACAGTTGCCTTTCCTCACCTATCTGCATGCGTGGCCGCCGCGCGTATCGTGCCCGGAGCACGGCGTGCATCCAGTGACCTTGCCGTGGGCGCGATCGGGAAGCCGGTTCACGAATCTGTTCGGGGCGCTGGCCATTGATGTTCCGCTGGCGGCGAACGTCAAGAAGGCCGCCGAGATCCTGCATACGCAAGAGCGCATATGAAGCCTGGCTAGCTTGCGTTTTCAGAGAACAGGGTCTGAGCCGATTCGACGACTATCCTGATGGCCGGATGGTTGATACGTCGCTCGGCGGAGATGATCCAGAAGCCCTCGCGAATTTCATCCGTCTGGCCGACGCAGCACACCTGGTAGCGCTCACAAATTTCTTCACTCAGGAGCGCGGGGCTGGGAAAATATCCGGCGCCGGCCTGGCCGAATGCCTTCATGAGGGCACTGTCGTCAAATTCCCCCATGACGCGCGGAGCCAAGCGACGTTCATCGAGCCACCTATCGAGATGCCCTCTCACGGCGGCGCTAACGCCGGGCACGAGCAAAGGGGCATCGTCAAGGCAAGCGGGAAAGCCGTGCTTTGTCAGATTCGATGTGGTGGCGACAAAAAACGCCAGTGCGCTTTCGCCCAGTTTGTGACTATGTCCCTTGATCGCAAGTCCGGGCGGCATCGGTCGATCGGACACCACCATGTCCAAGCGATGGAGGGCCAACTCGGCCAATAGCGTGTCGATGGCGCCTTCGCGGCAGACCAGCCGAACCGGCTCCGGAAGACCGCCCACAGGCGCAAGCAGACGATAGGCAAGGGTCTTCGGCACGACGTCCGTGATGCCGACACGCAGAACGGGCAGTGGCTGGCGCTGGCGGGATGCCAGCGTCGACTTCATCTCATCGCCGAGCTGCAGTATCTCGTCAGCATAAGACAGGGCCATGCGTCCGGCTTCCGTCAGCTCGAGCCCCCGGCCTGCCGGGCGAAACAGGGCCGCACCCAGTTCATCCTCGAGCTGGCGAACCTGGCCGCTGACCGTCTGCGGCGTCAGGTTCAGCCGCTCGGCCGCGCGAGCGACCCCGCCCATCCGGGCCACGGTCCAGAAATTGCGCAGGTGTCTCAGGTTCATCGTATCTTCGTCATTTACCGAAGTATATGTCAGAACAGTTCGTCTTTATTTCGTTGCGGCCAAGCCCTATCTTGCAACTGTCCCATCACTGACAAGGAGCAGCACATGAAAATACATATCCGTGCCAAAGGCTTCGAATTGACCGACGGCTTGCGCGAGCATGCAGAACGTCGACTGTCATTTGCGTTCGACTGGGCAGGGCATGAGATACGTAAGGTATTCCTGAGCTTCAGCGATATCAACGGGCCGCGTGGCGGCAACGACAAGCGCTGCCAGTTGCGCATCCCTCTGCCGCGCATACGCGACGTGATCATTGAAGACACCGCGCCGGATCTCTATCAAGCGCTGGATCGTGCCGTCGACCGGGCGTCACGCACTCTGGAGCGCCGTCTGTCCCGGCAGCGTGAATTCGGCGCAGCACTACCCATCTCCATGGAAGCCTGATGTGGCAGCCAACAGTCTGCCACCCCGCAAATCCTGAATACCATCACCCCAAGCAAGATAGGAGAGTCACATGAACACGCCGCGTAGCCAAACCATCGCCGTGCCGCACGGCGCAAGCGAATCGCAATTGACCAGCAACCGCGTCATCCGTAACACCTACATGCTGTTGTCAATGACCCTGCTGTTTGCCGCGGTCACTGCCGGTGCTTCGGCGGCCCTCAAGTTGCCGCACCCCGGCATACTCATTACATTGATCGGCTATTTCGGCCTGCTGTTCGCCATCACCAGGTTCCGCGACAGCGGCCTGGGCGTCGGTCTGGTGTTCGCGCTGACCGGATTCATGGGCTACACGCTCGGGCCGATCATCGGTCACTATCTCGGCCTGCCCAACGGCGGCCAGACGGTGATGATGGCGATGGGCGGCACGGCGGCGATCTTTCTCGGCCTGTCGGGTTATGCGCTGACCACGAGGAAAGATTTCAGTTTCATGGGTGGCTTCCTGATGGTTGGCATCCTGCTGGCCTTCCTGGCTGGTCTGGCGGCGATCTTCTTCGAAATCCCGGCGCTGTCACTGACGGTCTCGGCTGCCTTCGTGCTGCTGATGTCCGGCCTGATCCTGTATGAAACCAGCAACATCATCCACGGTGGCGAGACTAACTACGTGATGGCTACCGTGTCGCTGTTCGTCTCCATCTTCAATCTCTTCACCAGCCTGCTGCAACTGCTCGGCTTCATGAATAGCAATGACTGATGAAGCTTTTCTCGCCGCTCTATCGGCGGACCCTGGTCTGGTCCAGGCATCCGCATGCGCCCTGGTATCTGGGGGGAATGAGTTTCGCCGAATCCTCATTCTTCCCGGTACCGCCCGACGTGATGCTGGCGCCGATGTGTCTAGCCAATCCACGCCACGCGTGGCGTCTCGCTCTGCTGACGACGCTGACTTCAGTGGCCGGCGGGCTCTTCGGCTATGCCATCGGCCACTTCGCCATCGATGCCGCGCTGCCCTGGCTGCAAGACAACCGTTACTGGCCGGCCTACCAGACTGCCGTCGAATGGTTCGGGCGCTGGGATTTCTGGGCGGTGCTCATCGCTGGTTTTTCGCCCATTCCCTACAAGGTATTCACCATCGCTGCCGGTGCCTTGTCGATGGTGCTGTGGCCTTTCGCTCTCGCGTCGCTGATCGGACGGGGCGCGCGCTTCTTCCTCGTGGCAGGTCTGATGGCCTGGGGCGGGGCGCGCATGGAAGCGGCGCTGCATCGCTACGTGGACCGACTGGGTTGGGCCACCGTTGCGCTTCTGGCGCTGGGCCTGCTGGCGTATCGCTGACATGAGCCCGAACGCCAACTTAACCGACCTCCCGACCCACGACAAGCGCCAGCGGGTACGCGCCTGGGTCGAACAGCCGCGTGTGCAGAACTTCATCATCGTTCTGATTTTGCTCAATGCCACGCTGCTCGGCCTGGAAACCTCGGGTGACGCGATGGCGGTGGCCGGCGGATTGATCGACGGGCTCGACCGCGCCATCCTGGCGGTGTTCGTCGTCGAAATCGCCTTGCGCCTTTACGCCCACCGCGCGGCCTTCTGGCGTGACCCGTGGAGCGTGTTCGATTTCGCCGTGGTCACCATCGCGCTGGTTCCGGCGACCGGGCCACTAACCGTGCTGCGCGCCTTGCGGGTGTTGCGGGTGCTGCGACTGCTGACCATGGTGCCGTCCATGCGGCGCGTGGTCGGCGCCTTGCTGGCGGCGATTCCGGGGCTGGGCTCGATCGTTCTGGTGTTGCTGATCATTTATTACGTCTTCGCCGTGATCGCCACCAAGCTGTTCGCCGCCGCCCACCCTGAATGGTTCGCCGACATCGGCCGCTCGCTTTTCACCCTGTTCCAGATCATGACCCTCGAAAGCTGGTCGATGGGCATCGCCCGCCCGGTGATGGAGCACTTCCCGTATGCCTGGGCATTTTTCATCCCCTTCATCCTGGTGGCGACCTTCACCATGCTCAACCTCTTCATCGCCATCATCGTCAACGCCATGCAAACCTACCACGAGGCGGAGCAGCACGACGCGAAAGAGGCCGTGGACATGGCGCGCCAGCACATCGAGGCAGACCTGCACGCGGAAATGCGCGGCCTGCGCGCCGAAATTCGCGAACTGAAAGCGCTGCTGCCGACCACCGCTTCATCGCCACGCTAAGCCAAAGCCCAAGGAAAAACCATGAAACGCATATTCCTGTTCCTCGCCACCAACATGGCCATCGTGCTGGTGCTGTCCGTCACCATGCGCCTGCTGGGCGTCGAGCCCTATCTCAACGCCAACGGCCTGAATCTCACCTCGCTGCTGATCTTCGCCGCGGTCATGGGCTTCGGCGGTTCCTTCATTTCGCTCGCCATCTCCAAGTGGTCGGCGAAGAGGGCGATGGGCGTGCAGGTGATCGAGGCGCCGTCGAATTCGACCGAATTCTGGCTGGTCGAAACGGTGCGCAAATACTCGACCGCAGCCGGCATCAGGATGCCCGAGGTCGGCATTTTCGACACGCCCGAGGTCAACGCCTTCGCCACCGGCATGAGCAAGAACAGCTCGCTGGTCGCCGTCTCCAGCGGCCTGTTGCGGCAGATGTCGAAGAGCGAAGCCGAGGCCGTCATCGGCCACGAAATTGCCCACGTCGCCAACGGCGACATGGTGACGCTGGCGTTGATTCAGGGCGTGGTGAATACCTTTGTCATGTTCCTCTCGCGGGTCATCGGTCATCTGGTGGATCGCGTCGTGTTCAAGACCGAGCGCGGCCACGGGCCGGCTTTCTTCGTCACCATGATCGTCGCCGAACTGGTGCTGGGCGTTCTCGCCTCGATCATCGTCATGTACTTCTCGCGCCAGCGCGAATTCCGTGCCGACCGTGGCGGCGCCAGCCTTGCCGGCCGACAGCACATGATCGCGGCGCTGGAGCGCCTGAACTCGCTGCATCCCGCGCCCCTGCCGGAAAAGCTGGCCGCATTTGGCATCAGCGGTGGTGGCGGTGGCGGCCTCAAGCGTTTGTTCATGACGCACCCGCCGCTGGAGGAGCGCATTGCCGCGCTGCGCCAGGCAGGCAGCGCATGAATGACATTGCAAACTTCATCGCCGGTTTCCGTTGTTCCGGGTATTCCACGAGCAGTTTTGTCTTGCATTAACCAGGAGATTTACCAATGAAACGTATCGCAATTGCCCTGTTTGCCGTCGTCATGGGTGTCGGCGCAATGGTTCAGGATGCCGAGGCCAAGCGGCTGGGTGGGGGAAAGTCCTCAGGGTTCAACCGGGATTCATCGATAATGAAACGTGAAGCCGTGCCGGCCAAACCCGTCACCGCGCCCACGCAGGCGGCGGCACCCGCAGCCGCCCCTGCATCCGGGATGAGTCGCTGGATGGGGCCGCTGGCCGGACTGGCGGCCGGTATCGGTCTGGCTGCGCTGTTCTCGCATCTGGGCATGGGCGAAGGCATGGCCAGCATAATGATGATGTTGCTGCTTGGACTGGTCGTCGTGTTCGCTGTGCGCTGGTTCCTGAACAAGCGCCGGCCCGCCAGCGCGCAGCCGGCCATGCAGTACGCCGGCATGCCCGCCGGCATTGAGCCGCCGCGCGCCAGCGAACCGTTCATTCCGGCATCCTCCGGTGGCACGGCCGAATCTGCAACCGCGGCAAACGCAACCGCCGCAAATGTCCCCGCCGACTTCGATGTCGAGGGCTTCCTGCGTCAGGCCAAGTTCAACTTCATCCGCTTGCAGGTCGCCAACGACCGGGGCGACATGGACGATATTCGCCAGTTCTGCAGCCCCGAGATGGCCGCCGAGATCCAGATGCAGTTTCAGGAGCGCGATCAACAGGCTCAGGTCACCGACATCATGCGCCTCGATGCCGAACTGCTCGATGTCAGCGGCGAAGCCAACCGGGCGCTGGCGAGCGTGCGCTTCTCCGGCCAGATCCGCGAAGAGGCAAATGCCAAGCCGGAAGCCTTCAGCGAAGTCTGGCATCTGACCAAGCCTCTCGATGGCAGCCGCGGCTGGGCTATCGCCGGCATTCAGCAATACTGAACGCATGGGACAGGTCCGCAGGTGTATTCTTTTCTCCATCCTCTGCGGAACCTGTTTGCATGAGCGGTCCCTCCCATGATGTCATGAGGCTGCTCGGGGCGATGGTCCTGGTCGGCATCGACGGCAACCCCGAACGCGTTTTCCGGACCATTGGTGTACAGCCTGCAGAGGCAAGCTCAGGTCGAGCAACGCCACGAAACGGAGAGGCCAACCCACCATGGAAGTCGTACTGATTCTAGGATTGATCCTGCTTAACGGCGTTTTCGCCATGGCCGAGATTGCCCTCGTGACAGCACGCCGCCCACGCCTTCAGGTTCTGGCTCAGGATGGACATGCCTCGGCAAGCATCGCCGTCAAGCTCGGCGAAGAGCCAACCCGGATGCTTTCGACCGTTCAGGTTGGCATTACGTCGATTGGCATCCTGAACGGAATTGTCGGCGAAGCCGCACTGGCGCAACCCTTTGCCCTCTGGATGCAGGCCATGGGAGCACATGGCCCGCTGGCGGATTACCTTGCCACCGCTCTGGTGGTGGTTGTCATTACATACTGCACCATCGTGCTTGGCGAACTCGTTCCCAAACGCCTGGGGCAGATCAATGCAGAGCGAGTCGCTTTGTTCCTGGCGCGTCCGATGTTGTGGTTGGCGTCTTTCGCCCGTCCGTTTGTGGGTTTGCTCTCCGGCTCGACCCAGTTGATCCTGCGCGCCATGGGGGTGCGGGAAAAAGCAGGATCGACGGTTACGGAGGAAGACATCAACCTGATGCTGGCCGAGGGGACGGATGCGGGGGTGATCGAAGACAGCGAACACCAGATGGTGCGCAATTTGTTTCGGCTGGATGATCGCCAGATTTCCTCGCTGATGGTGCCGCGCAGCGATGTCGACTATCTGGATACGAATTGTTCGCTGGCCGACAACTTGAAGCGCATCGAGTGCAGTGCGCGTTCCCGATTTCCGGTGGTGCGCGGGGGATGGGAAGATGTGCTCGGCGTCGTCAGCGCACGCCAGTTGCTTGCCCAGACCTTGCGCGGCGAACCGCTCAGCCTGACAGAACATCTGACGCCACCGGTATTCGTGCCGGAATCGCTGACTGGCAAGGAACTGCTGGAAAACCTGAAGAGTTCAGGCGTGCACCTCGCCTTTGTCATCGACGAGTACGGAACGGTGCACGGCATTGTGACCCTGAAGGATGTGATGGAGGCGATCACCGGCGAAATCAAGCCAAGCTCTCCGGAGGATGCCTGGGCCTTGCAGCGCGAGGATGGTTCCTGGCTGCTCGACGGCCTTATACCCGTCTCGGAGCTGAAACACCGGCTCGCCCTGGGGAGCGCTCCCGAAGAGGAAAGAGGGCGTTACAACACCCTGAGCGGCATGGTCATGCTGCTGCTGGGACGATTGCCAAGGACCGCGGATCGTTGCGCGTGGGAAGATTGGGTCTTCGAGGTCGTGGATATCGACGGCAAGCGTGTTGACAAGGTGCTTGCCACCCGAAAGCCGAAGGATGGCGATCACCTGACAGGCGGGGGGGATTGCCCATGACGCCTTCCGCCAACGACCTGCTGGCCATCCTCGGTGCCGTCGTATTGGCCGGCATTGGCGGCGAGATCTTTCTCAAGGGCGTGCTGGGTGCGGCGACCGCGTTGCGGATGCCCAAGCTGCTGGTGGCGACGAGCCTCGCGGCTTTTGCCACCTCCAGCCCGGAACTTACCGTGTCGTCGATTGCGGCCTTGGCCGGTGCACCGGAAATCGGACTGGGCGACGCGCTGGGCAGCAATGTGGTGAACATCGCGCTGTTGTTCGGCCTGGCCCTGATGCTCGGCCCGATTCACATCGAACGGCGCGAACTCGGCCGCGATTTCGCCCTCACGCTGGGCCTGCCGCTGCTGACCTTCTGGTTTGCGACGGATGGCGTCATCTCGCGAGGCGAGGGCGTTGTCTTGCTGGTCCTGTTTTCCCTCTGGATGGGTACGCTGATTCGCGTCGGGCTCACCGCGCGCGGGGCTGATATGAGCAATGCGACCGCGGACACGCCGCCCGTCTGGCGCTCCCTGTTGCTCGGCGTGGCCGGGCTGGCCGCACTGGTGGCGGCCGGCCGCCTCTTCGTCGCCGGCGCGACCGGCATCGCCACGGCTTTCGGCGTCGACGCCTACACCGTCGGTGCGCTCGTCGTCGCCATCGGCACCTCGCTGCCGGAACTGGTCACCGTGTTGCTGGCCCGCCTGCGCGGCCATGACGATGTCGGTATCGGCACCTTGCTGGGCAGCAATCTGTTCAACGGCATGGCCATCGTTGGCGTCGCCGCGACCATTCACCCGATCGCCGCCCCGCCCATGGAAATCGCCCCCGCGCTGGGCATGGGCATGTTTTCGCTGCTGCTGCTGATTCCTGTGCGCGCCAGCATCATCGGCCGCAGCCGTGGCTTCATGTTGCTTGCGGCTTATGGCTTTTTTGTTTTCGCCACCGTGGCTGCCGGGCGCGCACTCTGACAAAAGGTAAATCATGACCGCAGCATTGGATCCTGTCGTCTGGCACGCCACATCAGCGGAAACTGTCGCCACGGCATTGCGCGTCGATGTCGGCCCCGGGCTGGGCGCGCAAGACGCCCGGCGTCGTCTGGCCGAGCACGGCCCCAATCGCCTGGACCAACGCGCCCCGCGACCGGCGTGGCTCAAGTTCCTCGACCAGTTCAAGAGCCTGCTGGTGATCATCCTGATCGGCGCGGCGATCCTTGCCGGCGCCATCGGCGACCTCAAGGACGCGATCGTCATCGGTATCGTCGTGCTGCTCAATGCCAGCCTGGGCTTTTTCCAGGAACATCGCGCCGAGGCCGCGCTGGCGGCACTCAAGAACATGCTGGCGCCCAGCGCCCGGGTGCGTCGCGACGGTGAGATACAGATCATCGAGGCGCAGTTCCTCGTGCCCGGCGACATGCTGTTGCTCGAAGCCGGCGACCGTATCCCGGCCGATGCGCGCGTCTTGTCCGCACACGGCGCCGAGGTTGCCGAAGCCGCGCTGACCGGCGAATCCCATGCCGTCGCGAAGAGCGCCGATCCCGTGCCGGAAAACTCGGCGCTGGCGGAACGGCATTGCATGCTCTACATGAACACCGTGGTGACGCGCGGTCGCCTCGAAGCCGTCGTCACGGCGACCGGCATGTCCACCGAAATGGGACGTCTGGCCGGCCTGCTGGCCGAAACCGCGGAAAGCCAGACGCCGCTGCAGGTCCAACTGGACGGCCTCGGCAAGCGACTGGCGCTTATCGCCGGCGTAGTGGTCGGGCTGATGTTCATCATGGGGCTGATGCGCGGCGATCCGCTGGTCCAGACCGCGATGACCGCCATCGCGCTGGCCGTCGCGGCCATTCCGGAGGGTTTGCCGGCCGTGGTGACGGTGACGCTCGCGCTCGGCATGCACCGCATGGCCAAGCGCCACGCCATTGTCAAAAAGCTGGCTGCGGTGGAAACGCTGGGCTGCACGACGGTGATCTGCTCGGACAAGACCGGCACGCTGACCCTCAACCAGATGACCGCGCGTGCGCTCTACTGCAATGGCCGCCGCCATGCAGTGAGCGGCGAGGGCTATGGCGGCGAGGGCGTCATCGGGGACGCCACCGAAGGCGGGGGTGACTTCCGTCACTTGCTGCTGCCGGCGGCGCTGTGCGTCGATGCGCGCATCCGCGACGGGGAACTGATCGGCGACCCCACCGAGGGTGCGCTGCTGGCGCTGGCGGCGAAGGCCGGGCTGGATCCCGACGCAGCAGCAGAACATATGCCGCGCATCGCCGAGATTCCCTTCGATTCGGCCAACAAGTTCATGGCCACCTTTCACACCGACGGCGACCGGGTACGGGTTTGCGTCAAGGGCGCGCCGGACGTGCTGCTGGCACGGGCGAGCAGTCACCTTGCCGGCACGGCGGCGGTCGAGCTGGACGCCGCGAGCCGCGCTGCCTACGCGGCCGAGAACGAGGCGCTGGCCGGGCAGGCCATGCGCGTGCTGGCGCTGGCCAGCCGCACCCTCCCGGCCGGGGACTTCGATCCAGCCGCCGATCTGATGCCCTGGACCCAGCATCTGACCCTGCACGCCCTCGTCGGCATCATCGATCCGCCGCGCGCCGAGGCGAAGGACGCCATCGCCACCTGCCGGGCCGCCGGCATCCAGGTGAAGATGATCACCGGTGATCACCGCGTCACCGCCGCGGCGATCGCCCACGAGTTGGGCCTCGTCGGCGAGGCGCATGAGGGGCGTGAACTCGACGGACTGAGCCGCGACGAGATCGCCGCACTGGTCGAGAAAAGCGCCGTCCTGGCCCGCGTCGCGCCCGAGCACAAGATGCGCATCGTCGAGGCGCTGCAGGCGCACGGGCATGTCGTGGCCATGACCGGCGACGGCGTGAACGACGCACCGGCATTGAAGACGGCCGACATCGGCGTGGCCATGGGCATCACCGGCACCGAGGTGACGAAGGAGGCGGCGACGCTGGTGCTGACCGACGATAACTTTGCCTCGATCGTGCGCGCGGTCGAGGAGGGTCGCACCATCTACGACAACATCGTCAAGTTCGTCCGCTTCCAGCTCTCCACCAACATAGGCGCGATCCTCACCGTCCTTGGGGCGCCCTTTCTGGGCTTCGCCACGCCATTCACCGCGATCCAGATCCTCTGGGTCAACATCATCATGGACGGCCCGCCGGCCATGACCCTCGGCGTCGAGCCGGCGCGCCCCGGCATCATGCGCGAGTCGCCGCGTGCCGCCGATGCACCGATCCTCTCCTGGTCCCGCATGTGGCGCATCGCGCTGTACGGCCTGACGATGGCCGTCGGCACGCTCGCGCTGTATGCCTGGGGGCTGGCGCAGGCGGGCGAGGCCAAGGCGATGACGCTGGCCTTCACCGTCTTCGTGCTGTTCCAGTTCTTCAACATCTTCAATGCCCGCGCCGAATACGGCAGCGCCTTCAACCGCCAGTTCTTCGCCAACGGCAAACTCTGGCTCGCCCTCGCCGGCGTGGTCGGCCTGCAAGTTGTCGCCGTGCATTGGGCACCCGCACAGGCGATCTTCAGAACCGTCGACCTGACGCTGGTCGAATGGCTCCTGGCAAGTGCCGTGGCCTCCAGCGTGCTGCTGCTCGACGAGGCGCGCAAGCTCATGGTTCGGCTGACGGAAAGATAGGAGATCGTCATGCTCGATCCTGCCACCTGTTCAGTCCGCCTGATTGTCGCCGCCACCGACCTGTCGCCATCCGCCGACCGGGCGATCGAGCAGGCAGCCATGCTGGCCGGGAAATGGGGCGCCGAGCTTTGCCTGCTGCACGTTTTCGACGATGGCGTCTGGGCGACGATCAAGGCCATTTACGCGGCCGAAAGCTGGGCGGATTGCGAGCCGACCCTGGCCGCCCGCAACCAACTTTCGCAGCAGGCGCGGGAGCTGAGTTCCCGCCATGACATCGACGTTCGTGCCGATACACGAACCGGCCGAGCGGCTGGCACGATCGCCGAATTCGTGCGCGAGCAGCAGGCGCAACTGCTGGTTGTCGGCGAACACGCCGAGGACTTGATCGGCGATAACGTGGTCGGCGGCACGGCGCTCAAGGTACTCGAAAAGGCCAGCGTTCCCGTCATGCTGGTGCGCCGTCCCGCCAGCGCCGACTTTTCCGTCGTCATCACGGCAACCGATTTTTCGGACAATGCCCGCCGCGCCGCCCGATGGGCAGTCGCCTTGTTTCCCGAATCGCGGCATCATCTCTTGCACGCCTACCATGTCGCCTTCGAAGGCCGCATGCGCATGGCGGGGGCGTCGAACGCGGACATCGAGCGCTACCGCGATGACGAACTGGCGCGGGCCGAAGCCCGGGTCGCCGAGCAGGCCGCTGAACTCGACTTCCCGCATGCGCCTGGCCGTCTGCTGGTTCGCGGTTCTCCGGCCGCCGCGCTGTTCACACGCTCCGAGAAGCTTCAGGCCGACCTGATCGTGATCGGCAAGCATGGCGGCAGCGTGCTGGAGGCGCGCCTGCTCGGCAGCGTGACGCAGAACGTGCTGTATCATGCCAATTGCAACGTCCTTTTGGTGCCATGAAAAATAGTCGCTGCCGTTCTGGAGATCCAGAGGTTTGCGCAAGCCAGGCGCCATCGCACACTCGGCCGGTGAAGGTTTTATGCGATTCGATTGCATGACACCGCTGATGAGCGCGGCCGGCATGCGGGCAATACTGTCGCGCGCCGCCGTCTTTGTCGCACTGTGGTGGGTGCTCGCCGAAGGCAGCCACGACGGCTGGATGCCGGGCATGGTCGCCACGGTACTGGCGACCTGGGCCAGCCTTGTCATGCTGCCGCCGGGCAAGCTGTCCATCTCGCCATCCGGACTCTTCCACTTCCTGGGTTTCTTCCTCTGGAACTCGATCCGCGGTGGCGTGCAGGTGGCCTGGATGGCCTTGCGCGGCCGCGACAGCTTGCAGCCGGGCCTGCTTGAAGTGGCGGTCACGCTGCCGCCGGGCGGCGCGCAGGTTCTGCTGGTCAATACCCTGGGCTTGATGCCGGGCACGGCCGGCGTCGAAATGGCAGAGGAGAAACTGCTCATCCATGTGCTCGACGAGCGCCTGCCGATACTTGCCGAGACGCGTGCGCTCGAGGCGATCATCGGCCGCCTGTTCGGGAGGGCCATTTGAACGCGCTGATACTGGGCATCGTCCTGTTCCTGCTGGCGAATCTCGTCGTCGCGCTGGTCGCCTCGGCGCGCGGGCCGACGCCGGCCGACCGCATGCTGGTGGCCCTGTTGTTCGGCACGGCGGGCACCGCTGTTCTGGCCCTGCTGGCGATCGCCGGCGGCGGCACGGCCTTGCTCGATGCGGCCCTGGTCCTGGCCCTGCTGGCCGCCATCGGCGGCATTGCCTTCGCCAAGCGGGCTTGGGGAGAGGAAGGAGACGACGGTGACTGACCTGCTCAGCGCCGCCCTGTTGCTGGCCGGCGCCCTGTTTTTTTTCGCCGGCACGGTGGGTCTCCTGCGCTTTCCCGACGTGTATTGCCGGCTGCACGCCCTGGCCAAGGCCGACAACCTCGGCCTGGGCTGCGTGCTGCTCGGGCTCGCACTGCAAGCCGACAGCCTGGCCGTCGCCCTGAAGCTGCTGCTGATCTGGCCGCTGGTGCTGGCGGCCAGCGCCAGCGTCGGCTTCGCCATCGCCCGCCGCGCGCACAGGCTCGGCATCGCACCCTGGCGCAAGGATGCCCGATGACGCTTGCGCTTGCCATTGACCTGTTGCTCGCCGCTGCCTTGTTGTGGAGCGCCTGGGGCACCTTGTCGGCCAAACGGCTCGACCGGGCGATCGTGCTTTTCATTGCTTTCGGCCTGCTGATGACACTGGCCTGGGCCCGCCTGGCGGCCCCCGACATCGGGATTGCCGAGGCCGCGATTGGCGCCGGCCTGACCGGCGCGCTGCTGCTCGACGCCCTGGGCGCGCTGCGCAAGCGCAAGGATCGGCCATGAAGCGCTTCGCGGTCGTCGCGCTCGCCCTGGCTTTCGTCGCCGTTCTGGCCGACGCCATGCTCGGGCTCGCCCCGGCCGCCATCGACCTGCGCGCCGCCGTCGCCGCGCACCTGCCCGAGAGCGGCGTCAGCCATCCGGTCACGGCGGTGCTGCTCAACTATCGCGGCTACGACACCCTGCTCGAAATCGCCGTGCTGCTGCTGGCCTTCCTGGCGATACTTGCCGTCTCCGGCGGGGCGGACGCGCCGGACGTCGCACCACCGCGCGCGGCGCATGCCGTGCTGCAAACCCTGGCGCGGCTGGCCGCGCCGCTGGCGGTGGTGGTCGCGGTCTATCTGCTCTGGGCCGGCGCGTTCCGGCCCGGGGGCGCCTTCCAGGCCGGCGCGGTGCTGGCCGCGGCCGCCGTGCTGCTCCACCTGGCCGGTTTGCTGCGCGGCTGGAACTCGCCTCGGTTCTGGCTGCGCGTCGGCCTCGCCGCCGGCTTCGCCGTCTTTCTCGCGGTGGCGGCCGTACTTTCGACGCAGGGTGCGCTTCTCGAATACCCCCCCGACCTGGCCGGGGCCCTGATCCTGTTGATCGAGAGCGGCCTGACGCTCTCGCTGGGGCTGATCCTCGCCGGCCTGTTCCTGCTGCTCTCGCGCGAGGACGGGCGTTGATGAGCACCGGTTTGCTCGTCGCGCTGGTCGGGGCCGCCCTGTTCGCCATGGGCGTGGCCGGAGTGGTACTGATCACCCAACTGCTGCGCCGCATCCTCGCCTTCAACCTGATGGGCAGCGGCGCCTTCCTCGTGCTGGTCGGCCTGGCCCAGCGCAATGACGTGCCCGACCCGGTGCCGCAGGCGATGGTACTCACCGGCATCGTCGTCGCCGTCGCCGCCACCGCGCTGGCGCTGGCCCTGGCGCGGCGGCTCCATGTCCTGACCGGCCGGCTGGAACTGCCGGAGGACAGCGATGGCTGAGCCCGCATTTGATCCTCTGGTCTGGCTGATCCTGCTGCCGCTGGCCTGGGCGACGTTGGCCTTCGCCCTTGGCCCGGGGCGCGGCGCCTGGCTGGCCATCGCCGGGCTGGCGGGGCAGGGATGGCTGGCCTACGACCTGGCGGCAAATGTCGGCGCTGGCAGGACGGCGGTGACACACGCCGCGGGCGGCTGGGGCGCGCCGCTGGGCATCGACCTCGCCGCCGACGGCCTCTCCGCCGCCATGCTGCTGCTGGTGCCGGCGGTGGCGCTGCCCCTGGCGGTCTACGCGCGGGCCTATTTCAAGCCCGGCGACGTCGCCGGCCGCTACTTCTGGCCGCTGACAGGTTACCTGATCGCCGGCCTCAACGCCCTGTTCCTCGCCGCCGACCTGTTCAACTTCTACGTCACGCTGGAACTGGTCGGTCTCGCCGCCGTCGCCCTGGTTGCGGCCGGCGGCCAGGCGCCGCAACTGGCCGCCGCCTTGCGCTACCTGTTTGCCGCCCTGCTCGGCTCGGGCGCGTATCTCCTCGGCGTTGCCTTGCTCTACGGTGTCTATGGTACGGTGTCCATCGCCACCCTCATGCCGCTGGTCACCGCCGAGGCGCCGCGCCTGGCCTGGATCGCCGCCGGCTTGATGGTGCTCGGCCTGATGCTCAAGACCGCGCTGTTTCCCTTCCACTACTGGCTGCCACCGGCCCACGGCGGCGCGCCGGCGCCGGTGTCGGCGCTGCTCTCGGCGCTGGTGGTGAAGGCCTCGTTCTACCTTATCCTGCGCCTCTGGCTGGGCCCGCTCCAGGCGCTGCTGCCCGCCTTCGCCTGGCTGGCGGCGGCGCTCGGCACGGCCGCGATCTTCTGGGGTTCCTGGCAGGCCATCCGCGCGGTCAAACTCAAGCGCCTGATCGCCTATTCGACGGTGGCCCAGCTTGGCTACCTGTTCCTGATCTTTCCGCTGCTCGCCGGGCCGGGGGCGCTTCAGGCCGGCGTGATGCAGGTCTTTGCCCACGGCCTCGCCAAGGCCGGCATGTTCGCCGCCGCGGGCGTCATCATCAAGGCGACCGGACAGGACACGGTGGCCGGACTTGCCGGCGCGGTGGTGCGGCTGCCGGTGACGATGTTCGCCCTCGGCCTGGCCGGCATGACGCTGATGGGCCTGCCGCCGTCGGCGGGCTTCCTCGCCAAATGGCTGCTCATCGATGCGGCGCTGGGGCAGGGATACTGGTTCATCGCCGTCGTGGCGCTGGCCGGCGGCCTGCTGGCGGCGGTGTATGTATTCCGCATCCTGCGCCAGGCCTTCCTGCTCGCGCCGGAAGATCATGCCGTAGCCGCCGTACCGCGCACGCTCGAATGGAGCGCCTTCGTACTCGCCGCCGCGAGCGTGCTGCTCGGCGTCTTCGCACTCCCGCTGGCAGACTTGTTGAACGTCGGATAGGAACATCCCTTGAATATTGTTCTTTTCATCCTCGGCCTTGTCTGCCTCGTGATCGGCGCAGAGCTGCTGGTGCGCGGAGCGGCGCGCCTCGCCCTCTCCTTCGGCATTTCCTCCCTGGTGGTAGGGCTGACCGTGGTGGCCTTCGGTACCAGCACCCCGGAGCTGGCGGTATCGGTGCAGGCCGCATTGATCGACAAGGCCGACATCGCCCTGGGCAACGTCGTCGGCAGCAACATTGCCAACATCCTGGTCATCCTCGGCATCTCGGCGCTGATCGTGCCTCTGGTGGTGGCGAACCAACTGATCCGCCAGGAGGTGCCGCTGATGATCGGCATCTCGCTGCTGTTGCTGGCGCTGGCCTTCGACGGCCGGATTTCGCGACTGGACGGCGCACTGTTCGTCGCCATTCTCGCCATCTACACGGTGTTCGTCATCCGCCAAAGCCGCCGCCAGGGCTTGGCCAGTCCGGAGGAACTGCCCGAACCGGCCACGGGCTGGCGCGGCCACTGGAGCACGCAGGTCGGGCTGATCGCCGGCGGCCTCGTCCTGCTGGTGCTCGGCGCGCACTGGCTGGTGAATTCAGCCATCGCCTTCGCCCAACATCTGGGCATCAGCGAACTGGTGATCGGCCTGACGGTGGTCGCCATCGGCACCTCGCTGCCGGAAATCGCCACATCGATCGTCGCCGCCCTGCGCGGCCAGCGCGACATGGCGGTTGGCAACGTGGTCGGCAGCAACCTCTTCAACATCGCCGGCGTACTCGGTTTGTCGAGCCTCGTCGCCCCCTCCGGAATCGCCGTTCCACCCTCGATGCTGTCCTTCGACATCCCGGTGATGATCGGCGTGGCCATCGCCTGCCTGCCGATCTTCTTCACCGGCAACCTGATCGCGCGCTGGGAGGGGGGACTGTTCATTTCCGCCTATGCGGCCTATGTGACCTATCTGGCGCTGGCCGCGGGCAATCATGATGCATTGAATACCTTCGGCCCGGCGCTGACCTGGGTCGTGCTGCCGGCCATCGCGCTGACGCTGGTCGTCGTCAGTTGGCGCGAATGGCGCAGCCGGAACGCGGAGCGCACGTCCCCATGACTGCCCATGAATGGCTGCCGCTGGCGGTCCTGCTGTCGTCCCTGCTGCCGGGCCTGGTGATTTTCGCCCTGCCGGAGGACTGGATCGGCCTGCGCACCGGCCTCAACCTGCTCGGTGCCGTCGCCAAGCTGGCGCTGGTCATGCTGTTGCTGGCGGGCGTTTACGCGGGCGGGTCGTATGGCGTGCGCTTCGAGGTCCTGCCGGGGCTCGATCTGGCTTTGAAGGCCGACGCGCTCGGACTGCTCTTCATTACCCTGTCGTCCATTCTTTGGCTATTCACGACGCTCTATGCGATCGGCTATCTCGAGGGTGCGCCACATCGCAGTCGCTTCTTCGGCTTCTTCAGCCTGTGCGTCACCGCCACCATGGGCATCGCCATGGCGGCGAACCTGTTCACCTTCTTCATCTTTTACGAACTGCTGACGCTATCGACCTTCCCCCTGGTCGTGCATCGCGGCACCGACAAGGCGATGAAGGGCGGCACCATCTACCTTGCCTACACGCTGATCGGCGGCACGGCCCTGCTTACCGGCATCGTCTGGCTGCACCACCTGCTCGGCCATACCGAATTCGCGCACACCGGCATCGCCGCCGCCCTCGGTCCGGAATACGCGGGACAGCTCAAGATGATCTTCCTGCTGCTGATCGCCGGGGTCGGGGTCAAAGCGGCCATCGTTCCCCTGCATGGCTGGCTGCCGCAGGCAATGGTGGCACCGGCACCGGTCTCTGCCCTGCTGCACGCCGTCGCCGTGGTCAAGGCAGGCGCCTTCGGCATCGTGCGCATCGTCTACGAAATCTATGGCATCGAGTTCGCCCAGTCGCTGAACCTGCTGCTGCCTCTGGCCATCTTCGCGGCCGTCACCATCGTCTGGGGCAGCATGCGTGCGTTGTTCCAGGACGACCTCAAGAGGCGGCTGGCGTATTCCACGGTCAGTCAGGTGTCCTACATCGTGCTGGGGGTCGCCCTGTTCGGTCCCATCGGCACGATTGGCGGCCTGGTGCATCTGGTGCATCAGGGCATCATGAAAATCACCTTGTTCTTCTGCGCCGGCAATTACGCGGAGACGCTCGGCATCCACAAGGTGAGCGAAATGGACGGCGCCGGCCGCCGCATGCCGCTGACCACGCTCGCGTTCTCGGTCGGCGCGCTGGGCATGATGGGCGCGCCACTGACGGCGGGCGCGATCAGCAAGGCCTGGCTGTCGGACGGGGCGATTGCGGCCGGCATGGAATGGGCGGTCTGGGTGCTGTGGACCTCCAGCCTGCTGAACGCCGCCTACTTCCTGCCCATCCTCTGGCGGGCCTGGTTCAGGCCGGCGCCGGCGAGCTGGCCCGAGGAACACATTCCGGCACGTGGCTGGCGGGAAACTGCCGCCCTGCTGCTGCTTCCCCCGCTGGTCACGGCGACGATGACGCTGGCCGCCGGAATGCTCGCCGAGTCTCAGGGCAGTCCGCTCAGTTGGGCGAAGCTTGTCGCCGCGCGTGAATATCATCAGGGAATGACTTTGCCATGAGTTTGAGAACCATATTGCTTCAGAAGCCAGGTTCTTCAATGCGTGCCGGCATTCTGGGTTTGTGCGTATTGGTCACGCTTCTGGTGGGCTACCTCCATACCCTGACCGGCCTGGCTTACGAATTCCATGTCTTCTTCATCCTGCCGGTGCTGGCGGCCAGCTGGTTCAACGGGCAGCGGTTCGGCTATGGACTGGCGGTTCTTGCCGCTTTGGAGTGGTACATTGCCGACCAGTCACTGGCCAGCGATCAGGCGTACGTCATGTCCTTGATCTTCAACACGGCAATGCGTTTGACCATCTTCCTTTTTGCCGCATGGTTGATCGGTGAATTGCGCGCTGTGCTTATGCAGGAGTCGCGCATGGCACGCGAAGATGCCCTGACGCAACTGCCCAATCGTCGCGAGTTCCATGAGCGCGGACATCAGGCGTTTGCACAGGCTCAACGCCAGGGCGCGCCTCTCACGGCGGTATTCATCGATCTTGACCGCTTCAAGGAAGTCAATGACACGCTGGGCCATGCTGTCGGCGACAACTTATTGACCGCCGTGGCCCGCATCATTCGGGAACAGGTTCGCGCCAGCGACATTCCCGGACGGATGGGCGGGGACGAATTCGCACTCCTGCTGCCGAACATGAATGCCCAAGCGGCCTCAGGCTACGTCGGGAAACTGCGTGACCGATTGCTCGCGACGATGAAAGAAAAAGCCTGGCCGGTGTCTTTCAGCATCGGCGTCGCCAGCTATCAAATTGCGCCGCACGACTTCGACACGCTGATCGGGCAGGCAGATGCATTGATGTATGAGGTCAAGCGCTGCGGGCGCGATCGTATCCTGCAACAGGAGTTTTGATGCTTCCCTGGCGGCGCCTCATCCCCAATCGCGAAACACTGCTCGCCAGTCGCTGGTTGCGCTGGCTCGCCCCTTGGCTTGGGCATCCAGAACTCTGGCATTGGTCGCGGCGCGGCGTCGCGCTGGGGGTCGCGCTCGGGGTCTTCTTCGGTCTGCTGATCCCGCTGGCCCAGATTCCGGTTACCGCCGCCGTGGCCATCGCGCTGAGGGCCAACCTGCCGGCCGCCGCGGCCAGCACGCTGATCACCAACCCCGTCACCTTCGCACCGCTCTACTATGGGGCCTATCGACTGGGCTCCTGGGTGACGGGCGACACGGCATCGTCTCCCGCAACGCCAGGGGCAGTGCCGTCCGAAACCGGCACGACGACATGGCAGCGCATGGCTGAACTTGGCAAGCCATTGATCGTGGGATTGTCCATTCTCGCCGTGACCGCGGGATTGGCGACCTACTTCCTGATTGATCTCGCCTGGCGCTGGCGAAGCGCGCAAAGGCGCAAGCGTTCCGCGCGCAATGATCGAATGGAGAACGCCTAGCGGAGTACCGAGGGCAGCATCCCCGCCAACCGTGCATTCATAAGTCGGCAATATGTCGGTTGCCTGCCACTCAGCCGAACATCGCCATGAACGCTCGCCCGAGATGGCCTACGCGGCCCCCATGAATGACATCGGGGTCATGGCCGAAGTGGTCGTCGGCGAGTTGCTGCAGCCGTTCCAACTTGGAGTGGAGGGCAGCGCTGCGGGCGAGGCAGGCGTCGAGGGCGGTTGGCTTGGCGTTCATCGTGGGCTCAGTGAGGTGATTGACGACATGCACATGAACGCGCTGTTCGATCAGGAAGCCAAGCTGTTCCTTGCTGATTTGTCATTGTGGCGTCAAAATGGCGACAGTGATACACTGGAAGCTCGAATGACTGTTGGAGGTTGATATGGGTACCGCAGTTGCCAAGCAGGACCGCATCGGCGCCCGGGTTCCGCACGACGTGTACGAGACGCTTTGCCGTGCTGCCGAACTGACCGGCGCGACGGTCAATCAGTTTCTGGTGCAGGCGGCACTGAAAGAAGCCCAGGAAGTCATCGAGCGCGAGGAGGTCATCCGCCTCAGCCCACGCGACTGGAACTGGTTGCTCGACTTGATGGAAAACCCACCCAAGCCGAACGCCAAGTTGAAGGCTGCCATGAAGCGTTATCAGAAAGCCAAACGAGACGATGCAGGTACTGCCTTTAGCTGGGAGCCATGATCGGCAGGGGTTCGACTGTGGCCGCCAGGAATTGAACGACTGGCTGCGGCAGGTCGCGCGCCAGCATCAGGACAAGGGGCTGTCGAAGACCTTCGTCGCCATCCGTGAGGACGAACCGGGTCGCATTTGTGCCTACTACGCGCTGACCTTGGCAGAACTCGAAAACCGGCATCTGCCGGATGCCTGGCGCAAGAAGTTGCCGCGCCGCATCCCTGGCGTGCGGCTGGGCCGGCTGGCAGTCGACCGGCAATACCAGGGCAAAGGGCTGGGGGAGCTCTTGCTGGTCGATGCCCTGACGCGGGCGCGGCGTATCTATGTCGAGGCTGGCGGGATTGGCTTGTTCGTCGACGCGCTCGATGAGCAGGCCGCCGGATACTATCGCCGTTTCGGTTTCGAGGCCGCGCCGGATAATTCGCTGCTGCTGTTCCTGGCGGCAAAGGTCGTCGAACAAGAATGATTGACGGGTGAGATGGCCAACAACAAGGAAGACGAACGGGCGGAACTGCACGAGACCATCTGGCGCATCGCCAACGATCTGCGCGGCAGCGCGGACGGCTGGGACTTCAAGACCTACGTGCTCCGCACGCCGGTCTACCGCTTCATCTCGTAGAACCTGACCAGCTACCTCAACGAACAAAAGCACAAGGCTGGCAGCCCGGATTTCGACTACGCCCGCTTGAGCGATTCCGATGCCGAATTCGGCCGCGCCGAGACGGTAAAAGAAAAGGGCTTCTACATCCTGCCTTCCGAACTGTTTGCCACTTCCCGCACTTCCGTTTCCACTTCCCTGCTTCACTCCTTCGCAAAGATGAGTGGGGAAATTCCGACTACCGCAACCGGGGATTATTGGATTACCAATGACAGGCTCGCCGTCGCCAGCCCGCCAAACAGTTCGCTGTGGTCGAACAACCGCCTGGCGATCGGATGCACCACCGCATGTTCGCCCGCGCCTTCGCGCTGCAAGCTTCCGGCGACGCCCAGCAGGCGGCTGCCGATCAGGAGTCGGCGCGGGCGCTACGGCAACTCAAGCCCAACGCCGTCGAAATGACGAATCGCTCGGCGCGATCCGAGCCATTCCGGAAAGACTTCGTCGCTCGAAAAGCAGTTTTCTACAGCTTCAACGTATGGCATCCTTGATCATTGCCGGCATCATCGTCAAAGGTGTCACTAACAGGAGGCTAGGTCGTGTTGCATTATCTGGACAAATTTGAGCGAATGATCAATTATTCCTTGCTCATCATGCTGGCCTGTGTGGTACTGCTGGCAACCTATGAGCTGGGTTGGCTGATTGTCAAGGATGCGCTGACGCCACCCCTGTTCCTGCTGGAAATTGAAGAGTTGCTTGAAGTCTTTGGCCAGTTTCTCCTGGTGCTGATCGGAATCGAACTGGTTCACTCCGTGAAGATCTACATTGAGCAAAGAGAATTTCACCTCGAGGCGGTGCTTGCGGTGGCATTGGTTGCAGTGGCCCGCAAGATCATCACCCTGGATGCGAAGGCGATGCCAGAAGGAACTTTGTTGGGAATTGCTGCGATAGTCCTCGCACTCGTTATTGGCTATTACTTGTTGCGGCGAAGTCGCCGAGATGTCAGCGACTCCAGTCAAGGGTAGCGGCACTTTCATTCAGAGAGTTGCGGTGGTAGGCGAAGACCGTTGTGCCTCGAGTTCAATGGGCGCTTACCCTGAGTCGGGACACGCCGAGGCGATCGGCGAAGTCCTTCTGCGTCATGTTCATCTGCGGCAGTGCGTCCTCGCGCGGGATGGCGCCGGGATGGGTCGGGCGCCGGTCGGGACCTCGCAGAGACTTCGCCATCAGTGATAATCCTCCGGGCCAACAACGACCACTGCTTCACCGTCGAAGCGAAACGTGACACGCCAAATGCCCGACACCGTCATCGCCCAATACCCTTACGTTTGGCGGAAGCTCCTGATCGTGCGCCGGCGCAATCCGCCAAGTCAGACGATGCAATTTGCAATATTGCAGACCTTTGGTGACCGCCAATAGTCTTGTCCATTCTCCGTCGGCAATCCGGGTTCAAGAATCCAGCCCAAGCGGCGAGCCATGATCCGTGGTGTACGAGTCCGGACCGTTCCGCATCCTGGGACCGATGCATGCGCCAGACCGGAACCCGGCAGGCTGCTAGACTTCCGCCCGGAGTTTGTTCCAGGGGGAATTCCGCTCCGCGCCGCAAAGCCAGCGGGTGAGAGCTTCACGTGAGGCGCGTGACGCGATGCGCGGAGAACCGGCAGGCAGCCTGCGCCTGCAAGACCCTGGGGCGGAATCTCGATTCCAATTCGGAAATACATATGCAATATGCAAATGACTCATATCAGGACATCCGCGATGCGGTGCGTGATCTGTGCGCGCAGTTCCCTGCCGAGTACTTCCGCAAGGTCGACGCCGAGCGCGGCTATCCCGAGGCCTTCGTCGAGACCCTGACCCGCGCCGGCTGGCTGGCGGCTTTGATTCCTCAGGAATATGGCGGTTCCGGGCTGGGGCTGACCGAGGCCTCGGTGATCATGGAGGAAATCAATCGCAGCGGCGGCAACTCCGGCGCCTGCCACGGCCAGATGTACAACATGGGCACGCTGCTGCGCCACGGTTCGACCGCGCAGAAGCGCGACTACCTGCCGCGCATCGCGAGCGGCGAACTGCGCCTGCAGTCGATGGCCGTCACCGAGCCGAGCACCGGCACCGATACCACGAGCATCAAGACGACGGCAGTGAAGCAGGGCGATCGCTACCTGGTGAATGGCCAGAAGGTGTGGATCTCGCGCATCCAGCATTCCGACCTGATGATCCTGCTGGCGCGCACCACGCCGCGGGACAAGGTGGCGAAGAAGTCGGAGGGCATGTCGATCTTCATCGTCGACCTGCGGCAGGCGATCGGCAAGGGCATGACCGTACGGCCGATCGCCAACATGGTGAATCACGAGACCAACGAACTATTCTTCGACAATCTCGAAGTCCCTGCGGCGAACCTGATCGGCGAGGAAGGCCGAGGCTTCAAGTACCTGCTCGACGGGCTGAATGCCGAGCGCGCCTTGATCGCCGCCGAATGCATCGGCGACGGCTACTGGTTCATCGACAGGATCTGCGCCTACGTCAAGGAGCGCGTGGTATTCGGCCGTCCCATCGGCCAGAACCAGGGCGTGCAGTTTCCCATCGCCGAGGCCTATGTGGAGGTCGAAGCGGCCAACCTGATGCGCTACGAGGCCTGTCGCCGGTTCGACGCCGGGCAGCCCTGCGGCGTCCAGGCCAACATGGCCAAGTATCTCGCGGCCAAGGCCTCGTGGCAGGCCGCCGAGGCCTGTTTGCAGTTCCACGGCGGCTTTGGCTTCGCCTGCGAATACGACGTCGAGCGCAAGTTTCGCGAGACGCGGCTCTACCAGGTGGCGCCGATATCGACCAACCTGATCCTGTCGCACGTCGCCGAGCATGTGCTCGGCCTGCCAAGGTCGTTCTAGGATGCTTGCCGCGCGGCGCCCGCTCGAGGGCATCACCGTCGTTTCGCTCGAACACG